>Ga0206834_1002_pt1 | contig 275121 bp, 238 predicted proteins | sample Alteio_BWOrgCont_30_FD_152854 | JGI IMG/M metagenome (GOLD analysis project Ga0206834, IMG submission 152854) | Enriched cells from forest soil in Barre Woods Harvard Forest LTER site, Petersham, Massachusetts, United States -... | ecosystem: Environmental > Terrestrial > Soil > Temperate forest...
ACAACTATAATTAATGAAGTCAAAGTTGAAGTTGAATTTAAAAATTCCATTATATTTGCATATATAAAATATAAATATAATAAAAGTTGAAACCAAACATATTTAATATAACCATATTAATTTGTAAGTTTTAGATCAAAAATATATATTGTTGTTAATTATAATAACTTATTAATAAGTTTACATATATTAACGATATATAATTTGTGTAATGTTATCCACCTATGTAATAACCACACCAGTTAACGGACAAAATATTTATCTAGGAGTTTTTAATGCTCAGTCTGCACGCAAAGCCGCTTTTTGTGCATTTATACATTATCTTAAATTCAGAGATGGAATCCAAGAATATGATAGTTACGGTAATTACGGTAATTTTGATCACTATTTTCAACCCGGCTATTTTATCCAATTCATTGTAAGGCCTGAATATATTAACCACGTTTTACGATTTGATATTATGTACAAAAGTTCTTATAGAAAATTAAGTCAACATGCAATTTACGACGAATTACAAATTCTTAATGACAATACCATCGTTATTGCGTACGATATTGAATCTTTAGGACAAACTAAAGATAGTAATAACATGAAATTATTGGAAAATAAATGCTTATCTAATGGATGTGAAATAATATGTAATGATAAAAAGTTCAAATGTTATACTGATTATGCTCAATATTGTGATGTAATTTAATAAACAAATCTTCAGATTTTTTACATAGACATTTTTCCCATATATTTAGATATGATGTTATCACTATTCATATTTTTTGTTATTTCTCCCAGTTCACGTTTATATATCCTCCAGACATGTCCAAAACCATAATTTTGTTTTTCATATTCGTAGCAAAAATCTTTCTCAAGATGATCAACAAACCCGTAATCCGAGAAACATTTTTGACACTTATGACATTTAATCATTATCGATTTAAATAGATATTTTTATTAGTAAGTATGATATTTCGTGTGATTTATTTTATTCAATTTTTTGTCTATAAAATCTGTTTCAGATTTTTGCAAAACATTATATTACTTTTAATGTTTATAAAAGTTGAATTATTAAATATACTGTTACAACCATATAATTTTACATATGGTACATACAGTTTATTACCTAATAAATCAATTGAATAAACAAATAAAATAATAATGCAGGTTTTGAACAGAATCACCGATGTTAAAGCTTTCAAGGCACAAAACCCCTGGCCTCCTGTTGAGGGAACTTTCGAGGGACACGTTTTCTTCCTTCCATTGAATCCATCTGAAAAAGTTCTCGCGGTTTACAAAGATCTTACGCGAAAACTAAATGAGATGAGGGCCGATGAGTTTGGGAAGGCACAAATCAAGGCATGTCATCTGGCTCTGGATTTCCGTGGTAAGGGATTTGTTCGTGTTATGCAGTCTGCTCGCTATTTTGTTGCCCACTCAATGGATCAGGCTATTGCCGAGCTCCACAAGGAAGCTGACATGTACACTGAACTCATTGCTGAGGCTTACAGGACCGGTCAACTAAGCCTCGAAGACGATGGACAGCTACAGGTTGTTCGTGAAAAGCTTGAAACGCTTGCATCCAGTCACGGTGTTCCTGTTAGTGATGAAGAGACTGTGAATTACAACAAAAAGTATTTCGAATTCCACATCCGTCTGAGTCGCAAGGATGAAACGGATATTTCTCCTGTCACTGAAGAGGAAATTTCTGAACTTCAAACGATTTCCCATGAGTTCACTCAGCGTTTCGGTGTTCCAGTTCCTCTTTCTTACAACAAGACGAACGAACACCAACGATTCCTCAACGTGAGATTCCGCAACACTGGTTCACACAACGCCCGAGTGTTTGTTCAGCAAATCGTCGATGCAATCAACAGTTCTGCATCGTTCAAGTGGGTTAAGACGATCTCAGAGTATGTTCCGTACGACAGTTATTCGCTCATGGATTCTGGTTGGATTGATGACTTGGAACCCGTTGCTGTTGCAGCTAATTAAACTATTTTTTTATTTTACTCAAATAAACAAACATAAATAAAAAAATTCAACAAAACTTTTCGAAATGTGGGTGATGACGAAGAATTGATGAAACACTCATTTTGTCTTTTTTGTTGTGTGCCATGTCAAAAATGCATCTCGCTGGTGCATTTGGTTGTTCGGAGAAGTCCATGAGAGTTTGTTCGATCAGTTGGATCATGATTGCAAAGACAACGGGAATGTTATCAGGATTGTTTACTTGAATTGACAAATCCTGTGATCTTTGAAATGCGGTTCGGATTACAATTACGGTTGTAGATTCTTTTGAGTCTTGCTGTTCAAGTACATGACAAAACATCGAACTGAGACTTGTTGGCTGAGTTCCTTGGAGGCAAAGAACAATGTTCTCGGCATTTTTCCTGCATGTGGGGCATGTGTTATGATGCTTTATTTTTGATCCCATTCTGATTAGTTTTTCTTGTGATTAGTTTCAGAACGCTTGAATTCCTGTAATAGGATGTTGTTACTATCTGTTTAAAACAATGGATTGAATAGTTATTTTTATTTATCAATTTTTTGATTATTTTCGGTGAGTAATGTTCACACTTTTTCGAATTCGAGTAATGTTTGCGGTTTAATTGTAGTTTTATTGTAGTCATCAAAAAAAAGATATAACACTGATAGAAAGCCTTGTTCTTTTAATTCATTCATTTTTATATTTATATAATATTTTAAAAACATATCTAACTCAGGCATTCTTTTTGAATGATTTGATTCTTGTTTTTTATTATTCACAATATATGTATCTGGATTATATCTAATAAATATTGTTTGCATCCCTAATGCTTGTGATATGTTTATCATTCTCGTAAATTCACATTCACAAATCCTGTCTTTATGTTGATTTTCATCAACCTCTAATACAATATAATGTGTTTTACAATCGAATAAAAAATCGGGTCTTTCTTTTATACATTCCGAGTTATTAATTGCCTTGTCACATGAAATATATTTATAATCATGTTGATCAAGATATGTTTTTACTTGATTCTGTTTTGCCAGTCTAAACTTAGCTATATTTACTGGATCGCAAAAATAACAATTATTATTTGATCCCAAAATATTTGGTAATTTACACGACTTGCATTCTTTTTCAATAAGATTAATGTCGTTTTCATCTTTATGTTGTTCACATCGTTGTTGCTTTTTATTCGTGCCATAAATTGCTATCTCTCCACATTTTTCAATAACACATTTTATTTTTGGATTTATAATTGTATTTGTTTTCTTGTGTTTAGAACAATATTGAGGCGAAGTTCCGGGAATACCATAATATGGTCGCGTACGGCAATTATTTTCTATACATGTTCTACTTTTGACATTTATCATATCAGATTTTTTATGTTTCAAACAATAAATTCCACCTTTTTCCTCCACAGTATTAAAGTTGGCCAATTTATTGCAACCTACTTCAATACAAATTTTATTTACAATATTAACCATATCTGTTTTCTTATGACTTGCACAATATAATTTTTTTGATTGTCCTGGAAAATTATAACTCGGTAAATTTTTGCATTCTGGTTCTACACATTTTTTACTAACTACATTTGTCATATTTATTTTTTTATGCTCAGAACAGTAGATTCCTTTTGTTTTTCCTAAAATATTAAATGTTGGACGTAATTGACATCCCAATTCCATACATTTTCTATTCGTCACATTTATCATATTTTGTTTTTTATGATCAGAACAGTAGATTCCTTTTGTTTTTCCTAACACATTAAATGTTGCTATTTTTATACAATCTTTTTCTGTGCATCTTTTACTTACAGAAATCATTCCTTCTTTTTTATGATCTAAACAATAAATCATTTTTATCTCTCCTAAAACATTGAATGTAGCTCGTTTTTTACAACTAGTTTCTATACATTTTCCACTGCGTAAAATCATTACCATTTTTTCTTTTTTATGACTCGCACAATATAATGCTTTGTTTAAACCTTCTGTATTAAAAGAAGGTTGTTTTCCACAATTTGGTTCAATACATATTTCACTTTTTACGTTAATCATGTTGGGCTTTTTATGTTTTGCACAATAAATTCCTGTAGTTTGTGTTGATATATTATACCTTGGTACGTTTTGGCATCCTATCTCCATACACATTCTATTTTTTGTACTTATCATTCCTTCTCTTTTATGTTCCGAACAATAAATTACTTTTTGTTCTTTAAATTTAAATATCGCTTTTTTATTACAATTTATTTCCGTACATTTGCATGAATTATCTTTTCGTTTTTTATTTGTGTCTACATTCATTGTTATATAATTATCAATGCATTTTTACTTTAAATATTTTTGTATTCATTTAATTAGATTCAAAAAATTGATATAAATTCATCATACCACATCTTTTGAATTGAATAAATTTAGAATACAAAGCAAACTAATAAACATAGTCGGCAAGTAAAATGTACGATGTTATTTTTATTGGAGCCGGATGTGCTAATCTGCCAGCAGCTTATTGGTTACATTTAAATAAACCACAAACAAATTTTTTACTCGTCGATATTGGAACTAATGTAACAAGAAGAGATCACGAATCACCAATCGATAGTATGCTCGGTGTATCTGGTGCTGGTCTTATGTCAGATGGAAAATTTAGTTTCTACAGTTCTGGTACTAATGTATGGAAACTTGATAAAAAAAAACTTAAATCGTCCTATAATTTCATGAAAGATTTTTTATCGGAATTTAGTGATGAAATTCCTGATTTCCCAGAAGAATTAGATCCTGATTTTGTGCCACAACAAAACTGGACACTTAAATCATATAAGTCGATCTATTTATCTTTAGAACAACGCATTAAATTGGCAATTAAAATCAGTGTTGATTATTATGATGAGCCAAATAATCGGTTCAAACTGAATACTGAAGTTGTTGATATCATAAAATCTGCTAACTTTTATATTTTAAAGTGTAGAAATGTAAAGGATGGTACATTGTCAGAAATATCAACAAAGAAAATCGTGTGCGGTGGAGGTAGATTTATGCCATTATTTTTGAGAAAAATCTCATTTATTCCAAATGAATTTCGCAGGATAGAACTTGGATGCAGATTCGAAGGTGATAAAGACAATGCCTTATATAATCTTAGTTCAAATATTGATCCTAAATTTATGAAATATGATGCCGATAAAAAAATCGAATATCGTCTTTTTTGTTTTTGCAAACAAGGTCAGACTGTTTTGACAGATTTTAATGGTATAAAGACTTGGAGTGGTAGAAGTGATTGTCTCCCAACATCTAAAAGTAATTTTGGTTTCAATTTAAGATTTAAGGATCCAAAATACATCCCACTTCTGGAAACTGCATTAAAAATCAAACCATTTATTATTGATTTCGATGAACTTAAAAAGAAAAATATAAAAGTTGAAGATAAATTGAAAGAATGTTATGGGGACTTCAGTAGTTATTTTCTTGATGGACTTAAATCGTTTATGTCATTCAATAATATCGATGATATTAATAATATAAATGGATTCAAATTATTTGGTCCGTCCATCGAAGGATTGTCGATGTATCCTATCACGGACGACCATCTAAAAGTGCCCAATGAACAGATATGGATAAGTGGCGACTGTTGTGGAAAATTTCGTGGAATTATTGCAAGTATGTTGAGTGGTATATTTATTGCACAAGACTTATAATTTTGTCTATCATTTCAATAAAACATGCGGCTTTCATATTTAATTCTCGTTAAAAATTCAGGTAATGATTTCGCAACATAACGAACTTTATAGGGAAATTCACCGTAATCATATACATATACCTGATTATTCTCTTTTGACAGAGCCCAAATGACACAATCTTGTTGATCTCTATAAAAAACACCAGTTTCTCTATTCAAATCAAAATAACATAAAGTCGGTGAATTGATTGTTTGTGATAACATATCGATATTTTTTTCTAAATCATCAAATGTCTTAATATCATTAAATTCCTTTATATCATTAAATACATCATTATTGGTTAATTTAGGTAAATCGTTATAATTAAATAGCTGATATGTTCCCTCACGATTGTTGTTATAAATACCTCCGATTCCATACCAGATCCATTCTTCTTCTACATTCACATCTGATTCATCGAAATCAATCAAATCAATTACTTTAGAATTATTTTTAATCATTGTTTTTCTTATATCTTCAGCTTGAGAAATACCATATTTTTTTTTAATATCAAGCCATATAATTTTGTCAGTATAATTGAATGATCCGATTAATATCATTATTAAATTATCAACCCGATATGTTTCTATAGACTCGTATATAATATTCCTTTTAGTTTCGTTGTCAATTCGTTCAATTATATTATTTTTACCATAATCCAGTAATATTTTGACACATTTGTTGTCCATATTTTTTAATATTTACTTATCGTATTTGTATGCATCTATCATGACATTTTTATAAATAAATTTTTTATTTCAACATTTTGTTCAATTATGATCATAGTTTACAAAATAAAAATCCTCGGGTATTTCATCAGGTTCCATCTCCCTCACGAAGTAGTCCTTCCACTCTCTTATAAATTTTTCTATTCCTTTATTCCCCTCCAACTCACAAATTTTCTTTATAACATATTCTTCAGGACATACTGTGCCATCATACTCTTTTTTATCGGATTCCTTTGACATAGTTTCCATCTGGTCAATCGATGGATAGTAACCCAAAAGATTTGTTAATTTATTTACAAGATCAGTTGTCGGAATATTATTTTCTTCTTTTTTCTTAATTGATTTTATCAATAATTTACTATTTTGTTTAACATGATCCAAGTAGTTATGTCTCGAAACGTTATATTTTTTCTCGAAATCTTTTATTTTATCGCTATATATACTTCTTGCATCATCTGAACAATCTCTGCATAATGACAATATATCAAATGAATTGTGTGATTTCCATTCCATGGGAAAATATTTTTTATATTCAGTTGGCACAGAGGCGAATTTTACAAGATTATTCGTTTCACCGCAACAGTAGCACATATTTTTCCTCCTGACTTGTTTATTTTGTGCATTTGAATCAGATTTAAAAACTGGGTCAAATAATAACTCGAGTGAATTATCGGAAAGTTTATTAGCAATATTTTTCCTAAGATACCAATTAAATCTTGATCTTGAGCATATTCCAATAAGTTTTTCCTTGTAATATATCTCGCAATTATCATAAATTATTTTTTTACTTTTGTTCCTATTATTTGTTTTATTATTACTTGGTTCTTTTTCTGATTCTGAGGATGTGCCTGAATATGAATCTGAATCTGAATCAGAATATGATCCAGAATCATTATTTAGACCAAAATCATAACTCATTTTATTTGTTATATTAATATTGTGAATCTAATAAACTAAAATAAATTATAACAAATTAAACAAGTTATAATTCAATTTTTTAAATTATTTAAAATTATTCGTATGAACATTGATTTGTATTTTTTTCTGTAACTTGATATATATTAATTAAATATTTCGAGAGGTCACTTTCAATATTCAACATATATTTTTTTGATTGACAATAAATTTGTTCCAATTTTTTAATTTTGTCTCTGGTTTTTTTATTAGGGGTCTTGCTTTCTGATTTTGATATTATTTTTTTATTGAATGTCAAATCCAGATTTATTATCGGTACATTATTATCATCATTATCATTTTTTTCAATGTAATCATAAACATTTACTTTATTGTAATTATCTTCTTGTATTTCATTATTTTCCTCAATAATACAAAAATATTTATCTTTATATTTTGCGCATCCATAGCATTTTTTGGGTATATTGCAGTCTGCATGATAACCAGAATATATTGTACTAAATATTTTTTCATTTATATTTACAAATCGCAAATGTGATTCATATTTATAAATAACATCGTAATCATGATATTTTTCATAATAATCATTCTCATCTTTATATTTTGATAATGATCCGTTTACATAATCCGATTTATTTTTAAAATAACTTGGTTCATAGTAAGTTGGTATAGTATTTTGGTTTGGATTATTATCATCAGGAAAATATTTATGAAACGGTTCCGCTCTTCCCAAAATAATAGAAAATTCGTTTGTTTCTTCATCAATATTTTCATACATATAATTAAAAAAATCTACTATATTACTCCATTTCTTTTTATGGGATCTTGAGAATATGAAATTATTTTTATCTACGTCTTGAAAAATACATAAATTAATAAAACTTATAAAAAATTGTTCATTAAATTTCAGTTTATTATTTTCATCATTTGTCACATTATATAATTCATATAATCTACCATACCTTTTATTGGCTAAATTTTCATCTTCATTTGTACTATCCACATAATTTGTCATTACTTGTAAATTAAATCCTGTTATATCTCCACTTTCGTTAATATCTAAATTAGATACCGATGGACGACCATTATAATCACCACTAAAATACAATCCTTTTAATGTGTATTTGACATAATTCATTGAATAAAATATTATATTATATTGTGTTATATTAAATTAACTTTAAATCAGCGATTCCGAATAAATAAATTAAAATAAAATTAGTATCTGTTGTAACTTCTGTTGTTGTTCCTGGGAGTGCTCGCGCTAGCTCCGCTCTTGTGATAACCGTTTTTTTCAGACAATTTGACGGCGTTGACGAGTTGGTCACAACGCACCGTATCGGTAACAGGAGGAACTTGAAGGAACTTGAAGTAACCGTCCCAATCAGTCACTGATGAAATTCCTTTGTATGTTTCTTTCATTTCAGTGCGTAGATTTGAAGGAGCAAGACCGTAGTTTGAGTCCATGATTTCTGCTGTAAGAGTTTTTGCCACTTGACTGAATTTAACTTGGTACATAATCAGACTTCGACTGACTTCAGTTGCAGCAAAAACTTTCTTTGTACGTTGGGAATTGGTTGAAGCATCCGTGACGTTAAGTAAATCGGGATGTTTTGGTGGATTGTTGTAGTTTCCAACAGCATACCAGAAAACATTTCGAGCATCAGTTTCAGCCAAGAAAACTGAACTGATGTCTTTCCAAGTAAACTTCTTGCTAACTGTCAAAAGAATCAAAAGTTCACCGAGATTCGAGACAGTTTCTTTGGTACGTTTTTCTGGTTTAGTAACAAATTGATTGAGTTCTCGATCAGCATATTCGACCAATTTGGTGTCTTCCAATGCATATTGGACCATCAGACGATACAATGAGAAATATCCGTCGACGAATTTGTCATTTGCGGTAAGATTGTTTTTGTTGTTCATAATTTCGACAACAAGAGTGTTCATGATTGATGAACACACTTTGATGACAACTTCATGCATTGGTTTGTTTGCAAAGTTAATTACCTTGCCAATTTCCTTTATGCTTGCCTCAAATTGTCCCTTTGTATTTGCCCAATCAGATGATCTTGACAAAATCGGAAGCCAATGTTCGAATGCTTTTTTGGTAGAACTTTGGCGTGTACCATCTTTGAATGCACCAAAACTGAGATATTCACATGCCGACGAAAGCATACCAATACGTTGATTTTCAAGATGGATACCGTAACCGAGTAAATCGGTTGGACCTTTGGCATCAGCCAAGGAGGATTTTTTAACATAACAAATGTAATGGTCTCTAAGTGGATCATACTTTCTGCCAACATTTGGGTTTTGGAGGTTGTTCTTCTTGTAATACTCTTCCAAATCCTCTTGTGAATGTAATACACTGGGATACCATGTTGATGGATCAGAACCATCGTGGCCGGTTTTGGCGCATTTGAAAGTTTTGGCACTTTGTCTGGTCGTTTCAATATCTTTGGGACTGGTCGAAAGCATACCGCTAACCATGAGCCCTTGCATTGTAACAAGAATTGTTGATACACTGTACGAAGGAGACCAGCCCTCTCCTTCTTGGCTTTTCCACTCAGAATGGACTTGTGCAAAGTTTCCGAAAATATTCAGACAGACGACGATACGTCCCTCCTTCACATACGAAGCCCCGCCCACATACTTGACATCATATGAAAAAAAAGCGCTCGGTGCGGTGTTCGGATATTGGTTGTCAAACTCCAAATCAAAACAAATTGGTATACCTTCATAGGGTGTACCTTCAACGCCAATGATAATTCCACGCCATTTCATCAAGTCATCACCAATTGGTGCAGCGTTTGCACCAATAAGTGGTTCGCGACGCAATTGCTCCAAATCGCGAGTAAGTTGTTTGACTGCTGCCATGTTGTTGTGATGTGTTCTGAAAGATTATGTTATTGATTATTTTTAATATATTGCTTTACAGTATATTAATTAATCAATTTTATTCAATTATTTAGTTATTTGTCATTAAACACATCGTAAAACTTTTTAGCAATCGCACTATATGAAAAGTTTTCCTTAATGTACTCGCTATTTAATCTTGCAATATTATTCGCCTCCTCTCGATTATTAACAACAAATTTCATTAGTTCGCTCGCATGCTTTAAATCTGCTTTTCCCCATTTCATATTTCCAGTAAAATAATTATATAAACATCTCATTTCACCAGGAGGGCATTTAGTATGATCTTCTAATTTATTATTTATGTCCGGATATATTTTATTACATGGATCGACATTAACCAAGGCGTAATCCACGAACAAACCATTTTTTAAATAATCCACTTGTCCACCACATCCTGTTATAATTACAGATTTACCCAAATATGCTGTGTAACACGCTCCCAGTCCGACACCTTCTGAATAACATAAACTAAGAAAACAATTGCATCTATCATATAATTTATGCATTTCGGCATCACCTAAATGATCCATATCAACAATAACTTTGGGTGCATTTACTCCATATTTTTTAATTATGTCATCGATCAAATCATTTAATAATTGTCTTTTGTTATGAAATGTTTTAACGTATAGTACTACTTTATCATTTTTTGTAAATGTTGACAAATAACATTTAATTGTGTCTTCTATTCTTTTCCGTAGATTCCATTGTGATACGATTAAAAACATATAATCATTATCATTAATCTTTTCATTGGTTCGATCTATTTGTTCTATTTGTTCTATTTGTTCTATTTGTTCTATTAATTTAGTCGGTCTTGTCGATTCAATAACATGTTCAATAACGTGTATTTTTTTATCGATAACTTTTTGGGTGGCTAATTTATTATATACGGAAGGAACAATTATTTCATCGAGATATGGTAAGTTGACCGTAAAAGACATTGGCAATGTATCTGTTTCCCATGCAAACAATCCATAAATTTTAGTTTTACTAGATATATATTTCTCGTGTATTGCAGTCATTTTGAAGTGATCCGGCATACAATGTATTATTACATAATCATATTTAATATCTTTTTTGTAACACTTAATTTGAACATTGAATTTATCATTATTTTCTGTCATGACTAAATTCTCAACATAACAAAAATCATATGTAATGTTGGCTCCGTTAATATACAATGCATACAAATAATCTAATCCAGCTATCGCATATCCTGATGTGCCAAGAACTGACATAAATTTAATATTTACATTTTTGAGTAAATCAGATCTTTTTGGGACATCAAAGTTATTTTGTATCAACTCATTTTGCCTTTCGATAATAAATTTTCCAATGTAAGATCTCTGTTTGTGTTCTTCAGACGATTCTAATATTTTTCCTAACACATCATAATTTAATCGTCCGCTTGTAATGGCATCACGACATGATTTTAATCCCGTTTCGTCACATTCTCTGAATAATTTTTCCCTATATAGATCATGAATTTTTTTACTTATTTGTGCTTCATTCGATTCGACTAAATTTTTGATGACTATTTCTGATGGTAATTTTCTGTAATGTTTATACCCTGATATGTCAGCTTGCCTGTTCAAATACGTCAAATATAATTGATTAATTCGATCGAACGATTTCCTGTCTTTTCCAATTTCGTATTCTTTGTGTTCATTACTATTCGAAACACCTCGTTCTAATTTTTCAAGTGTTGTTATACCGGTGTTCAAATGGTTTTCAATATGTTTGAGTTCATCGAATGATGCATTTCGACCCAAATAGTTACAGTAAATATTATTTATTTTAATATATATTTCGCATATGTTATGAGGAATTCCAACATCGTTCTGGAGTTTATCTTGAGGAAATATTTCTAACGAATTATTTTTATTTGTTGTATAAACAATTTGCACGAATCTTTTTATCATATTTTTCATGTCATGATTTTTTTGTCCATATTTGTATGCTTTTTCTGACATCATTCTGCGTAATTTTTTATTTATTGCCAATTTTCTTATCGCAAAACTTATTGCATTAATTTCACTATTATTACTATTATTACTATTATTACTATTATTACTATTATTACTATTGTAATTCGCATCATATTCACTAACTTTAATTTTTATTGTGAAATCATCAGGAAAAAACTTATACTGATCAACATCAGAAATAATACATGGTTTCCCTGCATATATTAATTTAACCATAATACCAGAACTTTCCCCCATCGTCGGATACCTCAGACAAATACCAATATCCATTTCTTCGATCAAACTATTAAATCTATCGATATCAGTATTTGTCTCTATCGTAACATACTCTTGCAATTTTAATTCATTAATTAAAATATTTGGATCGAAATCATTGTTATTATAATTTCCAACAAGATAAAGATGTATTTTGGTTATTTTTTTATTAATTAGTTTTCTTATTGCATATAATATTTTGTCTATTCTTCTATTTTTATTCATATTACCAAATACACCAATTTTAATCTTTTTATTTATTTCAGATTTATTTAATTTTTTTATTTGAGGTTTATAATTTATTGTTCCACCGTGATGACCCATTGGTACATAGAATACGTCTGTGTATTTATATTTTTTGAATATATTTGTGTATGCCCATTCTGTATGTGTTATAACTGCATGGCTTCTAAAAATTAAATACTCATTGAATGGATGTTTTTGAATATCATCGCTCGTGATCTTACAATTAATTTTAATTTGTTCGTAATTGTCGTCAAATTTATTCCCAAATTCTAATATATTTTTGTAATAACCGTAGTCATCGATATTATTAAAGTAATACATCATATCACCAATTTTAAAATCATGTAAAATAACTATCCCGGGCATCATCAAGGCCATTTTTAAAATCGTTCCGTGATATTTATAGTTGTTTCCGACGTTATAAATTATAAAATCATATTTATCTCTGTTTGTATACAACGTGTCAAATGGCAATATTGGGATTTCTGTCTCTAAATCTGATATTTTATCAATTAATTTATTATCATAATATACATCAATATCCATATATTTCACCATATTACAAACAACATCTTTTGAATAGTCAGCAATACCAGAATTGATTGGGGGAAATGGTGAAACATAAGCTATTTTTTTTTTAATTATTTTCTTATCCTCCATATTCTCTTCTTAAGTATTAATTTTCACTAATATCATTAGATTATATAATATTTAAATTACTTGACAACATGAATTTATTAATATTAAATTATTAATATTGTTTAATTTATTTATATTTTTTGCATGATTCCAACCAATATATATTTATTTTTCTATTCATGTTGTATGTACACAGAAAACACATTATCATTAAACATAAAAAATCAAATAATAAAATAATAAAAATGACAGATATTAAAGTGTTACTGCCCGATACTCATTATCGGATAAACTGTGATCAAATCCTCACAAAAAAAATAAAATTACTCATTAATAATTATAATAACGATATATATGAGATCGCCAAACGTGTAGATCCACTTTACCGTTATAGTAATTTTTATTTCGTTTACGGTGACGATACATTTAGCATAACTGATGTTAATTTTTGCAAAGCAAGACAAATTGGTGATGATAAAAAGAAATGTCTACATCTCAATACTTACAGACATTTTAATTCAGAAAATTTGTCGATAGCTCATAATGATAATATTTTATTCGAAAATAAAATACCCAAAGCAATATGGAGAGGTGCTACCACAAAATGTAAGTCTCGTTTTGATCTTATTGATTTATGGGCAAATAATAATAAATATATTGATGTAGGATTCAGTGAGGTCAATGATGAATCTGCACCTAAATATGAAGTAAAAAATATATTACCAGTATCCGAAATGATAAAATACAAATATTTACTTGTTTTGGAAGGTAACGATGTTGCTTCTTCATTTGTTTGGTCTTTTTTGACTAATTCCATTGTGATCATGCCAAAACCCAAGTATGAAATGATAACCGGACAGGGGCAAGTAATATCAGGATACCATTATATTGAAATAAAAGATGATACCACCGATCTCGAAGAAAAGATTATTTGGTGTGAATCTCATATCGATGAATGTAAGCAAATAATAGAAAATAAAAAAAAATTTATAAATGATTTGCTGGATAACGATTTGTATGAAACAAGTGCGAGATTAATAGAAAATAATATTGTTCCCTATATTGATAAATATGGATTGACTGTCGCGATATTTTATAAATTGTTGTTAGGTAGATATGTTGAAGATACATTACCACGTGACCATCAACCGTTGCCAGCATCTTTATTCAATAGTATTAAAAATTCTTCCGAGTTCAAAAATAAAAATAATTTAAATAATTCAAACAATGTGAATAAATATGATTTTTGTTGTGGTATAATTTCCATTAATAAAAATCACATAATTCCAAATACCATTAAAAATCAATGTGGATTCGATGTTTGTTCGGATAAACACAATGTCCTACAAATCGATACAAATAAAATTATATCAAATTATCGAATAGACTATGTTGAATCATTAACTGAAACAACAAAAATGTGTCTCACGGCTAAAATAAAACCTTCTGGAATTTTTATTATAAACAATGTATTCTACATATACGACTATAAATACGACTATAATATTACGATGATTGATATCTATAAAATACTCAAAAATGAATTCGTTATATATTCATCAAATAATTATAATAAATTACACAATGAGTATATTGGATCAGAAAATAAATCCACACAGTCATCTATCCGTCACATAGATGTTATTGATGATAAGGTTATTGTTTTTACCGATGATAATGATTTTTATACAATCGTGTTATCATAATATAATGTATGATCCAGTAAGAATATAATATTAGTTACTAATATTATAAACATGAAAATAGCTATCATTGGAGGTGGTTTCGTTGGTGTAGCAACAGCCAGTCTTAAATCGGAAAATATAGACGTTATAATTTACGACATCGATAGAAAAAAATGTTCACCGCCAGATATACAATTAGATGATTTATTAAAAGATGATGTAGATATTATTTTCATATGTTTGCCCACACCGTATAATCCCATCAACGGTGTTTGTATTACTTCAATAATCGAGGATTTCATTAAATCATTAATACAATTCGATAATAATATAACGAATAAAATAGTAATTCGATCAACAATTCCCCCAACGCTTTGTGACAAATATAATGTCGCTCATATGCCAGAATTTTTAACAGAAAGTAATCCAATCGGAACATTTAAGGCAACTAATTTATGGGTTATTGGTATTAATGATAACGATGAATTAAAAAATAAATTAGTTACGTTACTAAATTATGCTTATACAAATGGTGTTATTAATTCAAACAAAATACAATTCTGTAACACTAAAGAAAGTTCATTAATTAAATTAGCTAGAAATTCATTTTTAGCTATGAAAGTCAGTTTCTTTAATGAAATATATGACATCGTAGAAGGGTACGGAGTCGATTATGAAACTGTTAGGTACGGTATTTCTGGAGATCTCAGGATAGGCGATTCTCATTCTAAGGTACCGGGTCCTGATGGTTATTTCGGTTGGGGAGGAATATGTCTCGGGAAAGACCTTAACTCTGGAATCATTACTGCAGAAAATGTTGGTGTCGATCCGATTATATTGAAAGCAATCAGGGAAAGAAATAAAAAGGATAGACCAATTGATGCCGAAAAAATAGATCATGTTATTGGGAGATCTGTTTTAACTGAAATAAATAAAAATCAATAAAAATAAAAACTAAGACATTGTAATTTCTCCATCAGAACCTAATCTAAATTTAACCTTTGGTAGTCTCGCCGCCTTTGGCAGTATCGTCGTCTTTGGCAGTATCGTCGTCTTTGGCAGTATCGTCGTCTTTGGCAGTATCGTCGTCTTTGGCAGTCTCGTCGTCTTTGATGCCGATGAAAATGAATAAAATATTATTCTGCCATCATCGCGAACAAGCATTTTGTCAGAGACAAGAGCTTTACAAGCCATTTTATTGAATTTTATAAAGCACCAAGCATTATAAAATGGTACACAATTGATACATCCCTCCTTCATGAGATTTGTTGACAATTCATGAAAATCAGGAAAATCAGGAAAAACAGAATTGAGAACAGTTCTCAGAATGAAAAGAACAAATCCGATGATGATGCGTTGAATGCCAATGAAAGTTCCACCAAACGGAAATGCGGCCATGATGTCATACGCATTGTAATAGTATGTACGGCCCTCGATCAACCCTCTTATGGTAACAAAACCATTGAACTTGGCAGAAAATGATATCTTTTGAACCATTTGAGTAATTAAATTTTAAAGCTATGAAATCGATTTTATATTTCCAAAATATAATCACATAAAGTGTTTGGCTGTAATCATATTATTTGTATAAAGAAATGAATAGTAATTATCATTGTTCAATTTTTTGTATGTAATCTATTTATTTTTGTGTTCATCAATTAGTTTTCTAACACATTCTTCCAATTGTTTTATTCCTTCTGGTGTTCTTATTGTAACACTTAGCTCTATAGGATTTGATACTCTACAAGCTCTGACAACACCAATTGAATATACACCATTTTCGTTAACGATATGTCCAGTTGTGTTTACGGAATGTCTGGGATAATTTGTTTGGAAATCAATTCTTTTATCAACCAAAAGGTCACCTGTAATTTCAAATTCTGCTTCGGAAAAATCAATCGAACACATCATATCAAATATGTGAATGCATAAATTACTGTATTCGTATGTAACCGTTTCCATCTTTTTATATTGTATATTTATTCAACATAGTGTAATTATTCGTTATATGATAACATAAATATTTTTCAATATTATTAAAAAAAATAAATAAATAAATAAATAAATAAAATCATAGTTTACCAGGAATGCCTCGACACGGTCTATTAGCAGTCATTTTGAATTCAACTCCGTCACAAGCCTTAACGTAACCATCGAGTGTAGAAAGATGTCTATCATCACGCGGAGAAATTACGTATTTGGTTCCAAAAAATCCAAATGCCTCGCGGTCACGTCCCTCGAAAACTTCACTGAGGGGAAAGTTGGCTCCAGGACACGCATCATCTTTGATAACAAAAATGTCGTCAGGGATGTAAGTTTTGGGCCATTTCATTTCGAAGTTTCTTGTAAACCTGGCCCACATTTGCTCACGATACTTCTCATGAAATTGACTCATGACATTGGTATAACAAGCGTTCTTTTCCTCTTGAGACATTGTTTGTTTTGTTTTGTTTGTTTGGGCTATAAGTCAATGATTTTATCTGTTGATAAAGAATATGATTATAACCAGAACTATTTGAATTATACAGTAATTTTATTTAATCAATTTTTTCTTAATAACTTGTCAATAACTTGTCAATAACTTGTGATAATATCATTGTAGTAACTGAAGCACTTTATTTTTTTGATTCCGTATTTGTCTATTATTCCCTGGCACATATTGCAGGGCTTTACATTGTCATTTGGCGTTATTCTCACTAGAATTAGTTTACATTTTGTGATATTCTTTTTATTATAACAATTAATTATACAATCTTGTTCCGCGTGAATCGAATATTTACAAGCCTCGTAAAAGACAATACTTGCTTAACGTACCGATGTTTCCGGAGTGTTTGTTGTGACCTCTAGCAATAATCTTATTACGATTAACAAGAACGGCTCCGTATTTTGAGGAAACGGGGCTTTTCTGAGCTTCCAACAATGCTTGTTCGATAAAGTAGTGCAACATAAACTTTGATGTAATTTAGTATATATTAATATATATTAAATGTGTTATATTGGATATTACCGGGATTTTGTAATATGTTTATAAATTCAATTATTTCATTTAATTTATTTAGTACAAATAATCAGTATACGGATTAGACGGATCAGCATAGCCTCTAAACGGACTGTATCCATATGGAGGAAAACATCTCACACCAGACCACATGGTCTCGAGACAATTTGGATAAAACCAGAAATTCTCTATATGTTTCCCTTTTGTGTTCTTATATTTGATCCTTTGTGATTCAATAAATAAGACTACAAGTACAGCGACAAGTATTATTACTAAAATTATTGTTAGCATCTTATATATTATATATTGATATATATCACATACATAAATTATAAATTAAATTACAAATATTATTAAACACTATTAACTTGTTCGAATAATGGATGTGGTAATAATGATTTGAAATATCTACGTGTTTCGTTTTCTTCATATGGATAACAACGCATGCCACCAAAAACATCACCGATACAATTATTAAAATAAAAGTGCTCCACCTGTTGATTATTACCGCAATTCATACACCCTCCTCTTCGTACAACACTTACCAAAATTATCAATGCAGTGGCGAGTATTATTAACAAAATTATTGCTAACATCTTATATATATTGTATATTAATATATATCAATGATACATAAAATATAAAATAAATTAAGCTAAATCAGATATAGTATATTTGTGAGTGTCGTAATAGTAATAGGGATAACATCTAGTTACATTGCCAAATCCATTTATACAATTAGGATAATAAAAATGTTCTTCCATTTTATTATTTACATAGTTCATATAATTAGTCTTTCGTGATACATTTAATAAAATAATCAATACGGTAGCGAATATAACTAATAAAATTAATGTTAGCATCTTATATATTGTATATTGATTTATATGATACAAATATAAAATATAAAATTAAAGTTAAATCAACCAATTTAAAGGATACTTTAATAATAAGTAATAACACAAACAAGTAAAACAATCATGGAAATCAAATCTAGCGGAAAAAAAGAAAGCATTATTTTAGTTTCACCTGAGGATTATGAAGAATTATCTAAGTTTAAATGGTTTATCAATAATGGAGGTTATGCTCATGGAAACTGTGATGGCAAAATGTGTATAATGCATAGATTTATTATGAAACCTTCTGATAATTATGTTGTAGATCATATAAATGGAAATAAATTAGATAATAGAAAGATAAATTTAAGAATAACATCCACTCAAAAAAATAATGAAAATAAAAGAAAAATACAATCAAAATTACCGAGTAGTGATTATTTAGGTGTTTGCAAAATAAAAAATAATAATAAATATCACGCTGTGTGTAAATATGATGGAAAAACATATAATTTGGGTAACTACAATGACGAAAAAACTGCAGCAGAAATACGTGATACATACATAGTTCAAAATAAATTAGATCATATGACATTAAATTTTCCTGATAAAAAAGAAGAATATTTAAAAAGCGAGGTAATTAAACCATCCAAAAAACAAGAAAATAAACACGGTTATTATGGTATAACATATAATAAAAAAAATAATAAATATACAACCAAAATCAAAATTAATAAAAAAACAATACATATTGTAACTTCGAATACAATGATTGAAGCAGCTAAAGCGTATGATAAATATATTGTTGATAATAATATACCAAGAAAGGAATTAAATTTTGTTGAAGATCATCCAAATTATAACCCGAATTGCGTTATAAAAACCAATTGTATAGAAATAAATGATAAATTAGTGGACATAGGTAATGATGTAATAATTGACAAAGAAAATTATGATAAAATTAAATATCATACCGTATGTACAGGATCTCGCTATCCAAAAATTCTAATAAACAATAAAAATATAATTCTAAGTAGATATTTATTAAATGTACATAAAGGAAGTTCTAAAATATTTGTTGACCATATCGACGGAAATCCTAAAAATAATTCAACTGTTAATTTACGATTAAGCGATTGTAAGAAAAATGCTCAGAATAGGCTCAAGACGAAGAATAAATTGTCATCATCGACCTTTGTGGGAATAGATAAACATAAAGGTATATATCACTGCGGTATTACAAAAAATGGTAAAACACTATTTAACGCATATAACAAAGATGAAAATATAGTTACTAAATTGCGTGATATGTACATAATTAAATATTTAAAAGATGATCATTATAAATTAAATTTAGAGTGGACAGAACATGATAAAAAAAAATGGGAATATACATTAGATGATTATTTGGCCGAAAATCATACTAAAAATATTAAATCTTTTGATGAACATTATAATGATTTAAAAGAGTGGGTCGAAAAATACAATAAAATACCAAGTAAAAAACCTGTTTCTGATGTACTCGAACGAAAACTTGGCGATTGGTGCCAACGAAAAAGAGACCAATACAAAAATAGTACTATTGATGACAACGAAAAAAAATTATTGGAACAAATATCTTTTTGGTATTGGAATCGACATGATGATAATAACTGCCATAATATATTTTTTAATACAAGACTCAGTGAATTAAAGGATTGGGTTGAAGAACATAATAAATTACCGAGAGTTAAAGCGACAAATCCTATCGAAAAGAAACTTGGTGGTTGGTGTAATCAGCAACGAAAACAAAAACAGATTAATAGATTATCAGAAAATGAAATCCATAAGTTAGAACAAATAACTCATTGGTACTGGCGCGATGAATAATATTTATGTATTAATTACCAATAGTAAACATAAGGAAAAAGATTTTGATAGTATTGACGGTACGGATAGTAGTAGAAGGGGGCACTTCTTACTACATTTCCAGGACCCACCGTAGAATTCGGATAATACCAGAAAGCCTCAACCGTATTCCCATTACCATTTCCGTACATCATCCCTTTATTCATGTTCGCATATATAACTAATAGCACAGCAGCTAATATTATCAACAATATTATTGTTAACATTTCTATATAAATATATGTTAATATTATATTTTTATCAATAATAAAATATTAATCCTTGGGTTAATTTTTATATTGTTTTTTTTTTTGAAATAAATAAATAAATTACAACAGTTTGAGATCTTTGCGACATAAAAATATTTATTATTTGTGTTATAATCCCTTTAGATATATTTGATGTATATATGTTATTTTTAAAATTTATATCAATCGCCAATATAAACTCAAATAAATTGTTTAAAATCATTTTATTAGACAAAAATATTATTCATTATTACCTTGTAGTAATCTAAATTCTTTCATTATTCTTTTAAATTTATTGCTCGGAGGAAAACACATAATAGTCAAACTATTATTTGGTACTTCTGTTGTATTTCCAGTATCAATAAAATGCAGGGTTTCTGGAAATTTATTTATTAGTTCACGCATTTTTTTTTCGGACGCTTTCAAAATAATTTTCGTACCTCCATTATATTCATCCCATTTCATATATGAAATATATTCTTCATTTGGAGGAAAATTTTCATAACCATACCGTTCTATTTTTTTAATATATTTATGCACAATATGTCCTATTTGACTTCCAATTTTTCCAGATGACATATTTAAATCATTATTTATAATTATATACATAACTAAATCATTTCCAACTTCTTCTGTCATGTTTATTATCGAATTAAATATCTAATTAACTCACAGATATTTTTATTTAATTGGTTTTCATTATTTAGCTAAACAACTAATTAATATAATCAATTTTTTTATTAATTTTTTACATATCTAATTAAACGATTTACCACAACCGCATCCGCCTTTTTTGTTAGGATTACTGAACACTAATCCTGATGTCATATTATTTTCTGATACATCTATTTTCGTTCCTGCAAGATATAACAAAGAATGTGAATCAATGTAAAATTTTTGTTTTGTAGTGTCGATGTTATCTATATTGATTGGATTGCTTGAATTGCTTGAATTGCTTGAATTGCTTGAATTATTTGTATCAATGGTAATAACTTCATCAAATTTGTTTATTTTATTAGTAAAATTCAAATCATAAACAAATCCATTACACCCTCCGCTTTTAACGCTAAGTAGTAATTTATTATTTGTATTTGTATTTTGTCCTAAAATATTACCAATAAAATATTTTGCAGCACTGGATAACGTAATAATTTGTTTACCTTGTAACAGGCTCATTTATACTATATTTAACGAATTAAAAAATTGAAAATTAATGTAATTATTGATTCATATAAAAATAACAAAATTATACTTATTATTTCATTACTTCATTAAAATCCTAGTTTCATAAATGGATCCATTTTATAAAAAGAAATTTCTATTTCTGTTAGCAGGATTAATTTTATTCATTCCTTTTGACATAACATCGTGGGTTCTGGCTGGAAATAATTTTGCTTGTGATCATCAAGGATTTCAATTTACAATCCAAGATTATATGGTTGGTGCCCCAATTATTAGTACATGTGCATACATATTTATTTTCATTGCTTTGTTCATTGAAATGAAAACACAAAATATGGATCCTGGATTTCATAATATTATTCACAAAATTTTTCAAGCACTTATTGGACTATTTATGTTTGCGTGGTTTGTTGTAGGTGCTGTTATTCTGTTTCATTACAATCTTGATTGTATTCGTAGTCAAATAGAAGTAAAATATGCTACATTTTACTGGGCATATACTATCATTACATTAATTGTAGGTACTATTATTTGGTCTTATAATCATAAAAAAAATACCAATGTAATCAGTAACACTTAATTTATCTTACCAAAGGTTATAAACCTACCATTTAATAACAATAGGACCAAATAATAAATACCTTCTATAAATTTTCAATCTATTTATTTCAGGATCATTTTTAAGCATATCATAGCACGTATCCAATGAATACTTATAATTATTTCCATCATGTTCACCAACAGAAGATTCATCATCACCCATTGTGGCTGTAATATATCCACGAAACCATCCCATAACTCTTTTTTTAATTACTACACTATTGAATCCCTTTTCACCTGCGTGTACTATCCTTCTTTTAATTGATAAATGCATTGATTTACACAGTAAATTAATTTCTTCTTCTCTTCTCTTTTTTCCTTCGACTGTTGTTGATTGCAAGTTACTTATAAAGTCTTTATTAAATGATTTTTCCATATTATTTTATTTTAATTAATTATTTGATCAATATCATGATAATATTTAATGTAATAATTATTAAGTTCAATTTTTATTTTTTATAAAAAAATAGTTTATTCGATTTCAATCATTTTAGTTTGTTTTTCGATCTTGTTAGCTTTACCATTTTGTTTGGTATCAACTTCGATTTCTTCAAGTTCGATAACAATCGATTGTTGTCCATTCAATACTTTTTGTAAATCATTTTCTTTCATAGCAAATGTCGTATTCCTAATATTACTTTGGGCCAGACAGATAATTGATGCAATATGATGACTAACTACTTTAAATTTTACACCTGCTAAAAAAATTACCTCATTATCTACAGGATTAATTGAATATTTGCTGATCTTTCTGCCCGTTTTGCTTTTAATGACAAAGACCATACCACGTTTGTTATTAATGAGTTCTGTTGCGCTTGAGTATTCAGTTGAACCCATACTGAATGTATTCCAACTAATTACATTTCCCACTGCATAGTTTACGGGATCAAATTGCATGTCAACTGCTCTGTAGACTTCACCTTCATATGGAGGCATAACGTCGATTGCTTGATACAAAGATCCGATGAATGGCTTCCAAATATCAGCTTCCTTACTGTTCCAGTTGTTGAGAACTTTATTGACTTGTTGGAAAATTGCAAAATTACCAGTATAGAGATTGAGAGCGATAATATGACGAGGTTGTAGTCTTGAACCATTTGGTAGAACATCACCTTCCGATGCAAGAATCTTAACAAGGTTTACTTTGCTTTCCCACAAAATGTGTTCCAGCTGTTGTCTGCTATCAGCATGTTGGTTTTGATTGTGATCAAAGACTTTATTGTTCTTTAGCCTATCAATGAAACCTAGCAATGATTGTTCGATTTTACCTTCACTTCTCAATGAACTGAGAACATTGTCTTTGACTTTCATCATAAAACCATCACTCATTTTAACAAGTTGGTTATTCATGCTGTTTTCTGTAGAATTACCAGTAATTAATAGTTGTGGTGCTCCTGCCGAAAGATTTGTAAGCATTTTATTTTGTACATTTGATTTTGCAACAGCATTAACCCTTGAAAGCATCAGTGCGGTTTGTTCATTCAACGGTTGCGATGTTTCCGTAAGGAGGTGATTGTTTGAGTTTAGGAACTGCATCCAAAACATTGGACTGACTCCGTAATCATCACCCTTAGTGACATCAGCGTTCATTCTCATAAGTGCTGCTGCCAATTGGTTGTTACCATTCAGAAGGGCTTTGGTAAGGAGAGTTTCACCTTGTCCGAAATCAATTCCGGTAATTTCATTGTATTCGTAAGTACCAAGCGATTGACCGTACTTCACGAGGATTTGTGAACATGCTTCTCTGAGCGGTGCTGAATCTAAGTAAAGAACTTTTTCAAGGGAAACAGCCAATTTGTTTGTGAAGAACTCTTCGAAAATTGCCTCATTTCCGTTAATTTTAGAATAATATTTAGGTGTACGTCCTTCATCGTTAGCTTCATCGAGTAGTTCAATACAATCAGGAATCGATAATAAGTATCTAACTGTATTGATGTGACCCTGTTTAATAGCAATATGGAGAACATTGTTGCTTCCAACAAGTGTCTTGGCTTTGATATCTGCTCCTAATTCGTAGAGTGCTTTAAGAGATGCTGTTCTTCCATAAAATGTCGCTAGATGCATTGGAGTTGCTCCAGCAATAATTTTATTGTCATTGTCTGTTCTGTATTCTAAACAATTATCAAAAGAACCAAATTTGTGACAAACTTTCATTGCTTCCACTTTATCCAATTCAACACATGCGAAGATTGGACAGAATCCATCAATTTCGGCATATTGTGTGAGAATCTTTTTAAGATCTTCGTTGGTTTTGTATGTTTTCAAAAACATTTCAAGAATTTTAACTTGACCAGTTCTGCATGCAATCAAAACCGGATTGTCTCTTTCTTTGTTATAAACTTCAAGGTTAGCACCTGCTTCAAGCAAAATTTCTACAATAGTTACGTTACCTTTTTGGCAAGCTGTCACGAGAGGACCGTCACCTTTAAAGTTACCGATGTTAGGATCTGCTCCGTTGAAAATAAGTTCACTGACAATATCAATATGTTTATTGCAGCTCGCAATCCACAAGCATGTTGTGCCTTTATTGTTCTGAAAATTGATCATATCTTTACTGTATTTCATTAGAGTTGTGAACATCGTTTGTTGTCCTTTTTCACATGCAATGAAAAGTGGCCACGTGATTTCCTTAGTGTGATCAGTTTCGTCTTCGATATCAATAACCTCGTTAGGATCCATTTTGTTGGAACTCATCAACAGATCAACAATTCTGACATGTTCTGAAGTTGGTTTTGCGAAAATGTGAACGAATGGTTTGAAAGAAATTGTTTCTTTCGTATCGATTGTATCTATTTTTTCAGCGACAATATCATAAATACCCTTGCTGATTGCTGTTTCGATGCTAATATCCTTTTGACTATTAGCACTCAGCCATGTAACTGCTTCATTAACAGGACAATCATCCATCATATCATCTGTGATTATAGCCATATTGTTTTTGACTAAGTAACGAGCTACACGGAAATATTTGTTGGACAGAGTTGATCTGAACATAGTTTGAGGGTCCTTGTATGATTTGGCTCCATTTTTAACAAGAAGCTCAACAGTATCACAATAACCATGTAGTATGGCCATATCAAGTGCGGTATGACCGTCTTTGTTGGTTTCGTTAACATTGATTTGGTTCAATGAAAGTAGTTTATCAACAACTTTGTATCTTCCAATACTGCTTGCCACAATAAGTGGATTGGATCTTTTTTTATCTTTGTATGATTCGCCCGAAAAGTTTACGCCGGAACTGACTTGTTCATCAATCCATTCGATACATTTTTGCGTTTTATATGAACCAAAAATGTCATAAATTCCTTTTGCCCTTGTTACATTTTTATCAGATTTTGCTCCATGTTTTTCAAGAAGTTTTGAAGTACTCAGACGACCATATAATTTGGCCATATCGAGTGCTGTAAAACCATCCTTGTCTGTTTCATTAATAGGAATTTCGTTTAAGGAAAGTATTTTTTCAACAACTTTGTATTTTCCGACGGAACTTGCTACAATGAGTGGATTCTTGCTTTTATCCGAATCATCATAAAAATTTCCGGAATTAACCTTGTCATTGATCAGTTCTATTATTTTGTCTGTTTTATATGTTTTCTTTGTCTTATTTGAATTAATTTTTTTATATAATCCAAACATATCATAAAATTCCTTTGTCTTTGTTTTGTCTTTGTATGATGATCTACAACGACGAGTTAGAGATTTACTGTAAACATCCCACGGTTTCTTATAGGATGGTGTCACACCAGCATTGGAAACTCCCTGGATGAAGTACGATGACTGATATGCAGAACCCTGCTTATTCCCAATTCCCAAACTGTTCGCATCAATTCCAGAAGACTTTGTGGCAAATTTACCTTCAAATTTCATATCCGTAAGTTTCTGTTGGTTAATTACACCTCCCGTTTTAAAAGTATTAATCAACTCAATAAGTTTTTCAAGTCGGTTCACACTCGGTGAATCACTTTTTAGTCGCACAATAATTGATTTACTACGACGTTCCAATAGATCACAATGGATTTGTTTATCCATAGAAATTTGTTTGGATGAATCCGTATCCTTTGACAAGATCATAAGTTCGGAAGCTATTTCATCGATGAGATAAGAATACCATGAATTTTCCAGCTCGTCTGCTTCTTCTAAACCAACCGGTTCGACAGAATCAATTTTGATACTGAATTCCTCTTCACCATTGACACTGATTTTGTACATCATATCTTTTTTCTCAATTGGATTCATGTGTCCTGTCAAATTTACCCAATATTTACCGTTTTCACCTGAAATGATGAGAGCGGAAGAATCGGTTGTTTTGATTTCGAGGGGAATAATTGATGCCTTCATGACAACATCCAAGATACTGTTAATCTTACTCGATAAACTATCAAAATCTTCTGTTGGATCAGCAAATCTGTATGCGCCTTCGGATGTACCGATCATACGAATATCATTAAGTAATTTGGAATCGTGATTTTGTCCGAATCCGATTGTATGAACAGTAAAATCCTTGTTCGTGATAGCCTTAATTTCGTTTTTAAACGGCTGAACTGCTTGATGCGCAGATCCATCTTGTCCATCTGTCATAAGAACAATAATAATGGAACTGATTAATGGATCATCCTTGTATGTTTTGCAAACATTACCAATTTCTGTAAATGCTGACCGGAATACAGTACCTCCCATATTTTGACTGAATGTATCAACAATATTACAATAATATTGTTCCGATTGATTGCGATCAATAAATACTGTACTAGCCTTGTCATCATACGGAACAATATTTGTAATAAGATGAGGATTTTTGTATGTCATGTCAATAACTCTTTTGAGTGAATATTGAACTTGTTTGATAGGCGAATTACTCATACTACCACTCTTATCGATGGCCACAATCAACAGTGTCTTGAATTGTTTAATGTTCGGATTTTGAATGGTGAGACGACCAATTGTTGATTGGACTGCACCGTATTTACTGTTATTATTCGGCATATATCTAATTTTTGCTTCCCATCCATTAGACACAAGGATAGCGTTTTGTTCATGTTTTTTCTTAGTAAATTTAATATTTTCTTTGTCTTTAATGGAATCCAAAATATAAGCCAAATTAATTTGTTTCTTGGCACTTACTGGATCAAAATTTGTAATATTGCCGTTGCAAACTGGACATTTTGTCGCATGATTTTGTTTAATGGTAATCATTGTACCTCGTCCGATTGCGCATCCGCAGCACGGCATAACGATCGGATCTTCAATCAAATCCAATGTAATGGGATCTTGCAAATCATCATAATTAATTTCATCGATATCAGAATCATTGTTGCAATCTGAATCTGTATCTGTATCAATTTTGTCATCGACTTTGCTATCTTTATCATCGACTTCATACCCATCGGGTCGAGCAATGTGAGGAATATCGGGGATATCGGGGATAGGGATAGTCATCATAGGCTTAAATACGGTACTTTTAACGGGTAATAATATATGTTTTGAGGTTTATTCTTACGGTATTTCACGCAATTTATTCCTTCAATTTTTTTATCTATTTATTCGCATAATAAATAGATAACTAAATAGATAAATAAAAAATAGGGGGTATCACTTCTGGAAAGCTTTCATCATATTATCATTTGATAATTTAAGTTTTTTGTTCTCTTGGACTAAATCATTATTTTCATTTCTCAACAATACATTTATCGTGTGCAAATCTGATATCTTAATAATATTTTCATCATTCTCCTCACGTAATCTTTTGTTATTTTTTTTGAGGATAACGATTTCACTTCTATAACCCTCAGCCTGATCGGTTAGGACATTACGTTGCTCATCATATTGTTTATTTTTATCTTCTAAATTTTTAATCTTAGTATGCAAATCATTATTAGCAGTTACAAATGGATTTTTATGATCACTGAACAACAAAATAATTTCTTTATTTTGTGATTTAATTGCAAGATCCCATGGTGTTTTCCCAGCACGGTTTTTATGGTTAACGTTCATATCTACTTCGAGAAGAAATTTTATAATTTGCACATTTTCAGCAAGAACAGCAGCATGTAATAAATTGTTATTACTATAATCTCTGAAATTGTGTAGTTTCGTTGGATCGTTTGTATAATTATAAAATGATCTCAACTGTGCGAGATTACCATTTATTACATCTCTGAATGCATCCTCATAATTAGAATACGAATGTGGTTTATATCCATTTCCAGAATTGTATGTAGAAGTATTAGGATTGGTAGGATTTTGGTTGGTATCCGAAAAAATAGTAAATATCCGACTCATTGTTATTTGTTGTGATTATTGTGATTATTTTATTATTGTTTTACTATTATTATTTGAATAAATAATGAACCAATTTAAATTTCAATTATTTTCAAATTTATTGCAATTCCAATATGTTTTCATCATTTAACTTTAGCAGTCTCCTCGTCTCCTCTGGAATTTTGCGATTATTATAAAGAATTAGTTTTATTTCTCTTTTTGTTTGTTCTATTATCTTATCTTCATCCTTTCTACTCAGGAAATTGCCGAATCGTTTTAATGTGGATTCATCTAATTTACCCTGCAATTCCTCAAATTTTTCAACTAAATAATCGCTTTTGTCTTCATACAAATCCTGTAGAACATTGTCTCTACCCATTAATTTCCAATCAATTCCGTCATATTTCATAACATATGTGTCTTTAATATTACTTATGTATATATTATGATTTTCTGGTCTGTTTTTATCAAAATGAACTAATTGGACAAAATTTTCAACAGATCTAAACCCTTTGTTAAGTAATTTTTTCATATGTTCTTCGGTTATAAATGATAGATCCTCCTTCCCATGAGCAACTAAATTAATATGTACATTGTTAGTTATGTTGTTTTGTTGTTTATCTATATTATTTATTGTTCCATTATTAATTGTACCGTTATTTATATTTTTATTATTGTCATTCTTCTTTATAAATTTATTTATTAATAAATTTTGTTCATTTAATTGTTTTTGTTGAGCTTGATTTTCATTTTTTAATGCATTAATTTCATTTAATAATTTTTGATATATATTTTCTTTTTCATTTATATCATTCATTTTCACACTACATCTATTATTCAAGTGCCTGTTTAGTGATGACACTTGTGAAAATGTTTTATTACAATAATTACATTGTTTATCATTATTTTGATCAGCGGCATCACTTTTTTTATTTATTAAATTATCCGGTATTTTACTGGTATCATTCGGTACGGCAGTACAGGAAAATTTTCTTGTTAAATGATGTTCATAATTATATTTTTTTGTAAAAATTTTGTGACACTTATTACATTTATATTCAACCATATTATTTAATATATTATATAATTATATATTTATATATTTTTTGCGGCACTTTTATGGCATTTATGGCACTTTTACGGCGCCATAAAAAATAATTTGTTTGGGTGTTATACATTTGTGTAAAAATATATAGAGAGGGAGGGGTGATAAAAAATATACAAAAATTTTATAAACAAATTTTATCAATGACATTTATGTTTAAAAGTAATTTTGCTAATCATTTATGATAAAAATTTATGACGTAAATTCAGTTAAATATAAATAAAAATTAGATGATTTGTGTCTTATTGATCAAAAAAATTGTTTGTGTTAAATTAACGACGTTCATTTATTAATTGTTTTATTTTATCATCCATCTGTTCTCGCGTTAATGGTTTGTGCTGAATAGATGATTTGTGCTCTGTAATCATTTTTTCAACTCGTTGATCCATAAAATGATAATGACAATCCCAATATAACCCCACCTACAAAGGAACCTAAATGAGTCAGCATTTTAGACTTTTTATAATCAGTGTTTGTTGAATATGTCGAATATGTTGAATATGTAGAATGTTTATACACACTCTTTGGCATATTTCTTGTAAGGTTTCCAAATAAGTGTAACATTGTCGTTAAATTTTACTTTATTTAGTTTTGATGTAATACGTATCATAAATTATAATACAACATATTATAATTTATAAATAAATCAATATTTTCAAATTTATTGTAGTTCCAATATATTTTCGTCATTCAATTTTAGTAGTCTCCTTGTCTCCTCTGGAATTTTACGATTATTATAAAGAATTAATTTGATTTCTTTTTTTGTTTGTTCTATTATCTTATCTTCATCTTTCCTACTCAGAAAATTTCCGAATCGTTTTAATGTAGATTCATCTAGTTTGCCCTGTAATTCCTCAAACTTTTCAACTAAATAATCACTTTTGTCTTCATACAAATCCTGTAAAACATTGTCTCTGGCCATTAATTTCCAATCAATTCCATCATATTTCATAACATACGTATCCTTGATATTACTTATATAAATGTTATGATTCTCCGGTCTGTTTTTATCAAAATGAACAAGTTCAACAAAATTTTCAACGGATCTGAATCCTTTGTTGAGTAATTTTTTCATATGTTCTTCAGTTATAAATGATAGATCCTCTTTACCATGAGCAACTAAATTAATATGCACATTGTTAGTTATATTATTTTGTTGCTTATCAATATTATTTATCGTTCCATTGTTCGTATTATTTGTACTGGTTGTATTATTTGTATTTATATTATTTTTCATTTTTTGTTTTAAATCATTAATTTGTTGTGTGAATTCTTTTTTTTGTTGTAAATTTTCATTTTTCAATATATTTATTTCATTCAGTAATTTTTGGTATATATCTTCTTTCTTATTTGTATCATCTTTTTTAACTTTACATCTATCATTTATATGTCTGATTAGTGAAGATTGTCGGCTGAATGTCTTTTTACAATAATTACATATTATATTTTCAGCTATATCGGAGTCATTTGGTGTAGCATTGGTGTTAATCGGTGTTAATTGTATATCTTTATTACAAGAAAATTTTTTGTTAATATGAACGACATAATTTGATTTTTTATCAAATATTTTGTTACACTTATCACATTTATATTCAACCATTTGAATATTACTATATATAATATAATATAATAAATAACTTTAAATAGCTTAATTTTTTTTAAGCTGAATATAATATAAGCTAATTTAATTACGTCATAACATTTTACAATTAAGCTTTTTGGTGAAATTGAGCTTTCATAAATGAGGGAGGGAGGGGGTGAAAAAAAATTGTAAAAAATTTTATAAACAAATTTTATCAATGACATTTGTGTTTTAAAGTAGTTTTGTTAATCATTTATGATAAAAATTTATGACGTAATTATCTGTTAAATATAAATAAAATAAAACGCCTTAACATCATTTTATCAAATGATTTGTTAGTGTTAAATTCATGACAATAATATTTTTACAAAAATACTGGATCATTAACTATTCTATCGATGATCATTATTCTACTTTTAATGCGTTCAATTGTTTGCTTGATTGCCATTTCAGATCCATCTGGATATGTTTTGAAGAACGTTACATATGTTACAAGATCTTCTTCAGTTTTATAACCCAAACCCATAACTTTAATTAGAGACAGTATTTCAGATGATCCGACAGTATATTTTGCTAAAAGTCTAGACCAATTATTATATAAATACGATCGCGTGATATCTTTGGAATTTTTATTTGAAAGCAAGATGCGAATGAACGAAATAATGTCCTGATTTCTAATTAAATCTGAAAATATCAGTTCCATACTTTTTTTAATCAAATTATGATTTTTAACATTACCGATACCAACCATGAGAGGATCTTTTAATTGTGAATTGGTAGTATTTTTAAGCATATCAATCATATTGTTATAATCAGTTTCATCACTATTTTTTCCGACAGCCTTTAGAACAATATATTTTTTAGAAATCCAACTATTTGAATCACTCGAATGGAACAAATTTAGCGCATGTTGAATTATTTTATGATTATCATATCTAACAAGTGTATTTAAAGCAAGTTCCCGTAAATCGGTATCATTTACGTTCTCATTTTGTTTATGTTCCCAAGTTAATTCATCAATTATTTTACTCAAATTATGACATTCAGCTGTAATTCTACCGTTAATCTCATGTGCTACATCATTATTTCCTTCAATTAAATCATCTAGCATATTGAAATGTGTAGTCAAGACATACCATAAACTATAGTCTTTCATATTTGCTAAATCAATGGAGTTTATTAGTCCGAACGGAACATCAAAACCTTGATATCCTGAAAATGCCAAAGAAAAATTATCATCCAATGCATACGTTAATGCAGTAGTTCCTGTCTGAGGAATAAGTAATTGAAAGTTTGGTGTCATTGTTTCATATTGTGTTCTATAAAATGCTGTCCTGTCGATATTCACAAATAATGTGTTAGCATACGATGAATATGAATCTGTTTGAACAAGTTCTGGAAGAACAAATACATCTTCCTTTTTATCAAGCACAATCATTTTCTTTTCGAGACCATTCGATGTTATGAATGTTAATTCGATGGGTATGGTCCACAAAGTGTTGACTTTATCGTTTTTACCCTGCTTTAAAAATATTTCTTGAGAACAATGTAATACTGTACCGTCGAAGTATACTTTAACGACAGGATAACCAGTTTGTTTCGTCCAACAACTCATTAAATCGCGTATCTGGTTTTTAGTATTTTGACTGTTTTGTCCATTTTTACTATTCAGGACTGCGTCAAATGCATTCCATAAATCGGTCGATTCGGTATTTTTGTATTCATTCAAGCGCATATACAATCTCATTCCGTTTTGGAAAGTTTCTTCCCCTAAATAATTGACTAAAAATTTTACTAGACATGATCCTTTCGAATATGAAATAGCATCAAATATATTTTGTATTTCGTTTGTTTTCTTAACACTAACTTCGATTGGATGAGATGATTCAAGACTATCTAATTCAAGTGCTGAAACATATTCTTGTTCGATGAATTTATTCCATATTTTCCATTCAGGATATAACTCATCCGTTACACGCCATCCATAATAAGTTGCCATTGATTCGTTTAACCAAAGATAAGTCCACCATTCCATTGTAACTAAATTGCCAAACCATTGATGTGCAATTTCGTGTTCTATTACCATAACAATGTCTTGTTTCTCACTTAAGTCGGTATCGTTATCAACGTACAATAGACATTCTCTGAATGTAATCAAACCCCAATTTTCCATTGCACCCGCACTAAAATCTGGTATAGCAACTAAATCAAGTTTACTAAGAGGATAATCTATATCAAACCATTTAATATACCATTCTAAGCCCCTCACAGCTGCATCTAATGCGAAGTGCATTTTATTTTTATTGCCTTTTGTTCCGTAAATTCGAATAGTTTTACTATCAAAATTGTTAATACGTTTTGTATGTCCTTCAATATATTCCAAGTCACCTACGATAAATGCTAACAAATAAGTTGACATCTTTGGTGTTCTTTGAAAAAATACAGTTTTTGTTCCTTTATTATTATCGACTAAAACATTATTTGGACTATTATTTGAAAGAACACTCAAATTCTTATCGGCTGTAATAATAACATCAAATGTTGCCTTAAAATTGGGTTCATCGAAACATGGAAGGGCTTGTCGCGCATCAGTAGATTCAAATTGTGTTGTAGCTAGATATTTTTTAGTTCTCGTTCCCGTGACTTCATCAACTTCTTCATAAGCACTTCGATAAAATCCCGACATGTTATCATTCAAAATGCCTTTATATTCAATAGAAATAGTATGAACACCTGGATTAATAATATGACCATTTTGGCGTTGGATAGTAATTATTTCATTCTCTTTATCCTCGACAAATGTTGCGTCTTCATTATTAATATGAAGTCCTCTGTTGTTAATAGTTAGATTTTTACTATTCAATGCAAATGATCTAACCGGAGAAGTAAATATAACATTCATTACAACAACACCGTTGAATGTGAAATCAGTAAAATTAGGCATAACATGAACCGTGTAATGTGTCGGAAAAATATCTTTAGATAATCTGTTATCAACTAGTAGTGACATTTTTATGCGATATTGATTTACTTGTTTAATAAATCATATCTTTAATCCATTATTCATTAACAGAATTTATTATCAATTTTTTTATTAAAATAGTATTCTGTTTCAATTGAATAAATAAAAATTGATATTAAAAATATATTACATTGTATATTAATATTTTACACATTATATCTGTCGAACAACCAAAAAAGAATCAAAATGAGATCCTTTCGACTTTTGATTCTGTTGTTAGCACTAATCGGAGTAACATGTGCAAATAATAATAACAATAACAATAACAATAACAATAACAATAACAATAGGATACAATATAGACTAGAATATGTTTTTATTCACGATCCGACAAATACTGTAAATACACTAGATCCAAATAAAAATAAAAATAATATAATACAATTAACCGTCAGACCCAACAAAAACAATGTAATTAGTCTGTTGAATGATAAAACTACGGGAAGTAGTATTGATCCGTTCGACAAACAAACTGTATTGAACTTGGCTGCCATGTCACGAAATGCATATATATTTCCGAACTCAACCGATTTCTATCCAGTTGATGGATGGAATCAAACTGATAACTTCGGATGGAATACCAATACTACGAGAGGCTATGTATATTTATCACAAACTAATAAAGAAATTGTAATTGTATTCAAAGGAACCAATGTAATAGGAGAAACAAGTGATAATGACAAATTCAATGACAATATGATGTTCTCCTGTTGTTGTGGATTTTCTTCAGATCCTGTCTGTTCTTGTAATATGGGTAAAATGGGTAATATGGGTAATATGGGTAATATGGGTAATATTGCTAATGTATGTTCTCAAACTTGTTTAGAGAAAAGTGCATTCAACGAACCTTCTTACATATTGATCGGGATGAATATATACAAAACTGTCAAATCTATGTATCCTAATTCAATAATCAATTTATCAGGACATAGTTTGGGAGGTGCCATTGCATCGACAATTGCAGTCTATAATGATAATACTGATAATACTGACAATAATATTGCTGTTACTTTCGGATCTCCTCCTGGATTAAGATATGTAAAAAGATTTATGAATCCACAGAACATTACAAATATTTATAATTATGGTTCTAATAATGATCCAATATTTCAGGGTACTTGCAATGGACCTGTTTCTACATGTTATTATGGAGGTTATTTGATTGAAACTAAATGTCAATTGGGTTATAAATGCACATATACCAGTTCCGGATATGAAAATATTAGACATCATCGTATTGAAAATATAATAAAAGATATGGAAAAATTACCTACAGTGCCCATGTGTCAAAATGACCAAAGTTTATGTAAAGATTGCACCGACTGGACATTCGTGCAATAAAAATAATGGAGCTCAAATTATATGTTCCCATTCTGTCCATAAAAAATCACCATTATTGAAGTGTTCTTTATAGTAATAATAATCTGGGTATTCGTTTATAGTTTTTTTTTTATGAATTTTATAACATTGTTCACATAATTTATAATCATATTTTGTTAATGCCAATTCTCTTGGTAAATTCACGAAATGCATTTTGTCTTCATAATAGTTAAGTCCATGAGATGAAATCAAAACTTGTGCACACGTGTCCTCAATTGATAGCATATATTCACTGGGTAATAGTTTTATCTTAAATTTGCGTATAAACTTTATAGGATTTTTTTTACATAGAGAACATTGAGGAATAAATATTTCATTATTCCTCTTCTTTCTCCATTTGCACATACACTTTCGTTTATAATGTATCAAAACAAATAATTTTGATAAGCGGAAGTCAAAACGTGATATATTATTTTATATCTACCTATGAGGATAAATATTCAATATTTTACTAAAATAGCAAAATAAAAATAAATAAATTATCAACAATGATTTGTTCTACTTAAATACAAATATACGAGATACATGTACATTGCAACCACAACAAATACAAAGTAATTTACTATTTTTTTAGACGATTCGGTTTCCTTAACATGTTTTGTTAACGAAGTGACTTCATTCCTGAGTTCTTTATTTTGTTCTGCGAGAGATGTATTCTGTTTCTTGACAGATTCGTTAACAAGAGAATTCTTTAGTTGATATTTATTTACTTGATATGATGTTATTAATTTTACTATTTTCATTGCATTTTGCAAATCGTTATAATTAATTACGTCCAATACAGATTCACCATTTTTGTTTTTAACATCAAAATCAACGTCATATAGATTAGAAATTTTAACCATCATATCGTATTTATTTTTACGAGTAAGCAAGTGCAAAATAGTGTCATTCCCGTCACAGTAATCTTTTAATGAGATATTTTCACAAAATTTAGGATTGTTTATCATGTATTCGAACACATCACATTTATCTAATGAGTTGAATTCATTATCTTCTTTCATCGATGCATTTTTAATTTGTTCTCTGTCATCGTTAGACAAATGAGATGGATCAGTAACAAATACAACATAACATATGTTATCGTAATATTTTTTATCTATATTTTTATAATACGTATTCAAAAGTTCGCATGTCAACGAAAAATCTCTTTTTGTAACATACTTATTTTTACTATCAAGAATATATTCGTTGTATAATGAATATACAGATCTAAATTTATTTGCATTTACTGTCAACATCTGAAAAATATCTTTTGCTAATTGATCAATTGTTTCTGTGTTGCTTTGTGAACTCATTTTATTTTTTCTTATTTTTTCTTATTTTGTTAATTCGTTCTTTTATTTATTTGTTTTATTCCCAAAATTATATTAAATCAATTTTTCTATATTTTTTATAATATCATAATAATCGGGTTGTTATTCCCCTATACTGCATCATTTGATGATACATTAAATTATCTGTTGTATGTGCAGAAAACATTGTTGCTTCTATAAGATTCAGTTTAATTTTTTCAATATATAATTTTATTACGGAAAATAAGAAATCAATCGTATTGTCATCAGCATCATAATTTCCGTATTTTCCTCTGGCATGTAAATTTACTGGATGGTTTACAATTTCTACATTAGTTCTCCTGTTTAACACAATTTTTGTATTCAACAAAGTAATATGTTTCATGAAATCCCACAACAATTGTATTATTTTATTTAAAATATTAATTGATAGTATATTTTGTGTATCATGTATTTTATTGTTCATGCTATTTGTATTATTTATATTATTTTTATTTATTATATGTGAAACAGTCGGGGCGAATCCATTAAATATTTCATCAATCAATCCAATATATTTAGTTGCCATATCACCCATATTATTTTCTGTTAATGATTTTTTTCCGTGGAGTATAATGTCAAGAACAAATATATAATCAATCATCGCATTTAATGGATCATCCATACTGATTAATGACGACAATAATATTGTATTTGGTTCTATTATTGGAACACAATATTGAACATAATTTACCGATATTTTGTTTCTTAATGTGTCATATAAATGTAATATTTTTGGTTTATTTTCGGTTGTTTCCCCAATCAAATCAATAATCATAGTTCTAAAAATATTTATATCATTAATTTGTAATTTAATATTTGTAATAGATTCAATGAATCTCGGTACTATCAACTCAGCCATGCGCATTATGGTGTCTGTCAATTTTTTTTGTATATCACCTGTTAATTCATGATCTAATCTATCACTAACCATATTAATTACTATCTCACCGATATTCTGATCATTTTCCAATATATTTTTAATTTTATTATTCAGAGCATATTTCAATGTGGGTTTTGCATCGAAATATTGTACAATTACGTGTTCCATATGTTCGGCAAACATATCATTTTTGTCAAGTAATATGGCAACTTCATTCGCAATTTGTGATAATATTGTATTTAAACCTGTCGGATTAATTCCATCTATTCCAAAAGATGTTGGTGTACTTGCTAAAAATGCAACGCGCTCATCGACATATTTTTGTAAACTTCTTTTGATTTCAGATAAATCATAATTATTATTATTATTTCTTAATATATCACTGATTAATTGAAACATGCCATTTACAAAATCTCTATTTCTGGTCGAAATTGGATCACGAAATTGGTTCAAAATAGCATGCAATTCAATAGTAATTTGTTCTTGTACATGAGAATTTATTATTTTAACTTGTTTTTGTACTTCATTATTTATTGTACTTACAATGTATGTATTGTATGATTTAATATCCATTAAAAATTATGTTATTATATTATATTATTATATTATGTATATTAGTGTCTTAATATACATAATGAAAAAAATTGATTATAATAATACATACATTGTCATTAAAAAAATGACATATCTATATTACTAAAATCGTCAATTTACGATAGAATATTATTTAAATAACATTTAAATATTGGCGATGTTAAGATTTGATCCTCAACGATTTACTCGGACGGCATCAGCCTTATTTAAACAATATAAATTATTCAATGAAACCCTTATTGCGAAATCTCCTCGACAATTTATTCGATTGGATTGTATGAATCCGGTAAAATCGATAAAACCATTATTAAATCCTATAGAAAAAACACCAATTGATATCATGAAAACATACCTATTTATTAATTCTCTCCATGATAATAAAAATATTTTACTATACAATGGAGTCCGACATAGTTTATACAATATTTTAAGTATTTTTCCCGGGAAAACGATAACAATGCCCTCAGATGCGTATCCAGTTTATCAACATATTGCTCGAAACCACAATATGATCATAAACAATGTTAGGACATTAGATATTAATCAATATAATTTCGATTATATTAATCGTCTAATAAAATCGAGTAATGAGGCAAAATCGGATATAATTTTATTACCGATACCCTTTCATCCCCATGGATATCATGCTAAAGAACAGGATATTAATAAGTTGGTTAGCTGGTTAAAAGAAAAATCATCACGGATTGTAATTGTCGACAGAGTTTATAGTTATGATAATAAAAACAATAAAGATTATGATTTAATAAAACTGTTAACAAATACAGATCAAGTATTTGTATGTGAATCATTTTCTAAATCGTTACTGTCACCGAATGTTCTTGGTATGACATATGCACCAACTCGTTTTACGGAATTAGATAAAATTATCTACGAATTAAATTTAGATTCAATACATAAAACTTTATATAATGCAAATTTTGCAGCGGAGCAACCGAACTTATTTAAAACACGTTGGGATAAAATAGGTGATGCATTAACAAAATTATTTCCTCAGCATATATCAAGATGGAAAAAACCTGAAAATGGTTATATGTCTGTGTTTCCAGTTTCATTTAATGAATTATTAGATAAGGGTGTTTTAGCTGTTCCGTCACAAGTTTTTTCAAATAATTCCGATTGTGATGTTTTTGATTTGAATAAATTGTCTGAATCTAAACATTCTATAATTACATGTTTATATGATAATGATACAGAGCGAAAAAAATATTATGTAACACTTACATCTAATTTTTGTAAAGGTTATGACAAATATTCACGAACATATGATAAATCATCAATACCCGAATCTACATTTAAGGACAAATTTTTTTTGACATCACTATCGGATGTTAAAGTTGGAATCGCAAAGAATGCAAAGCGCGCAGTACCGATGATATGTATGGAATATAATGTTCCGTATAATATTCCTATACAAAAAAATGATAAAGGATTTGCATATATTGAATCGACAAAAATTAACGTCGACAATGTGTATATAGTTGAAGCGGATTCAATGAATATAAAATCTTCAACAGTAGAAGACATATACGCAGCATCTATTGCGAATATACATGCATATACAAATAATTTAAAACCATACAATGAATTAATTCCTCGAACTATCTCATTCTTGCCGGTTTCAAAAGGTTGTCAAGCAAAATGTCCTTTTTGTTTTTCACATGGTTCAATTTCTGATGATCAAGAACAAAAAAATTTATCACCACAAATAGTTGAAAGACTTCTGCAAGAATCATTTAAAAAAGGTGCTGAACGTGCCGTGATTACTGGTGGAGGTGAACCGATGATGTTACCATTTGATAGACTATGCAATCTTATAAAACAATGTAATAACTATTTTAGAACTGTTGTTATGATTACAAATGGTTACGCTCTCGGTAAATTAGATTCTATCCATATATTCGATGATTTACAAAAATTACAAAAAAACGGTTTGACTGTTTTGTCGGTATCTAGGCATGGATACGATGATACAATTAATAAAAAAATAATGCATCTCGATACTAAATCTGATAGAATAGGTAATGTATTCAAGACACACAGTGATATGTTTGATAAAATGAGATTAAGATGGGTATGTGTTTTGCAAAAGAATGGTGTAGATTCTGCAGAAACATTAAATAAATATTTAGATTGGGTTGTTGAAAACGGTGGAGCGAGTGAAATTTGTTTCAAAGAACTATATGTTTCAACGAGTATTGAGTCAGTTTATCACGACACAAAAACTAACCAATGGAGTCGTGAAAATCGAGTCCCTCTTAGTCTTTTGGTTAACTACCTCGAAAAACGTGGAGGAAAAATAGTTAATAAATTACCTTGGGGATCACCTATTTATGAATTTTATCATAATGGAAAAAAATTAAAAATAGCTGCGTATACTGAACCTAATGTTTACTGGGAACGTTCGGAGGGTATTTGCAGAAGTTGGAACGTTATGTCCGATGGCAAATGTTATGCGTCATTGGAAGATAAAAATAGTTTAGTCAATTAATTTATTTCTAAAAATATTTACTCATTATAATAAATAGTAATAATGCATAAAAATAATAAAAATGATAAAATAGAAGAAACTCCAATCGAAGATTTAATGCGCGAGCATGGTATATTAAACAGAATATTATTAATTTATGAAGAATTTATAAGAAGAGAAAATATTAATCATGATATGACATTTGAGGGAGATGCCTTTTATATGATAAATTATGCTGCACAAATTGTAAGAAAATTTATAGAAGATCATCATGAAAAAACAGAAGAGAAGTATGTATTTCCATATCTTTTAAAAATGAATAAACAAACAAATTTAATTAATGAACTTCTTGAACAGCATGCATTAGGACGCACCATTACCGATAAAATATTAGAATTATCAAATAGCGTACCAACTAATACCAATAAAAATATAGATATAATTACAAATAAAAAAAAATTATGTGTATATCTCTATGCTTTTGTTTATATGTACAGATTCCATGAATCGCGTGAAGATACAGTAATTTTTGTAGAATTTCGGGATAATATGACGCTCAAACAATATAAGAGATATGGAGAGATTTTTGAGGAGGAAGAAGAAAAAAAATTCGGTAAACATGGCATTGGAAAGATACTCAAAATTATAGAATACATAGAAAAATACTTTGATATATATGATCTTAATAAAATTACTACTATAACAGTAAATAAAATAAATGGTCAAATAAAATAAATCAATGTTCTTTAATAATCATATTAATAATTCTTTCTTGTCCATCAACTTCAACAATCAATTTGCTTTCGCGAAAATCTAATTTCATTCGATAAAACATAATGGCAGGTAACCCTAATAATACATATGAAGCCAATGGATTTTGTGCATTAAGGTTGAGTACAGTAAAATTCATTGGCAAAACTACATCATTATTATTTTTGTCGGTAAATTTCGTTTCAATGTATGGTATTGTCCCTATTTTTTCACCAGAACCAACACCAGATACTATGCCCTTGAATCGTGTATCAACATACGATTCAAGTCCTAATTTTTTAATATGATCTACGGTTATGACGTTTGTTTGAGCTCCTGTATCGATTATACAAGTTATTTCGCGATCGGCTAGCTTCATTTTGACTATAACAGAACAATGACTATAAATCAGTGGTTCAATCGAATTTTCTGCCATCGTCCATAAATTATTTATGAATTCATTTTCATTCTGGACATTTGCTGTATCCTGTGTTTTTTTGTCTATATTGATCTGATTATTTGAATTGTTCAAATTGTTTGAATTGTTTAAATTATTTAAATTGGAATTATTGGTATCTTCTTCAATCAATTGTTGAATAATTAACTCATTTAATTGTTCTTGTTCTTGTTCAGTCAATCCTTCAGTTACGTCCATTATATTTATTTTGTTGATTTAATTGTGTAATTAATTTGTGATTAATATGATTAATGATAAACGTTTATTATTAACCATTGTATGAAATAATATTTAACTTCAATTTTTATAGTTGTTTAGATATAAGTAATTCTGAAGGGGAAGTTTGTGAAAACTGAAGCAGCACTTTGATGTGTCAACAAGAAACTATCAGAAGGCAAACCTGTAGTTGTGTTTGGACTAAATGGAACTACTATATAGAGGAAACCACCTTTTTGGTCATAGAAATACGTGAAATATCCAGTGGCATCATTGTTTGAACCGACACCGAGAACGTGGAAAAACATCATATCGGTATTGGCTGGAATAACAATTGGACCAAATTCCTCATTTTGACCTGGTGCGTTGGTTAAATTGGTAAAATAAGGGTTAAATAAGTTGGAGTCAGTTGTAGGAGGATTTCTTGTGAGAGAATCTACAAGAGCTTCAACGTTCAATATAGTACGTGGTTTACCGATTAAGTAATTCATATTAACTTGGAAAATTCTACCAGCAGAGTAGTTGTAACCGTAAACGGCGTCTGTTTGCAATGTTGTTAATCCTTTAGGTACGATGAATGATTTAACCTGCGGGAAAACAATTGGTGTACTCGGTATGAAACAGCAATTTTTTGACATTTTTATTTATTTATATTGTATATCATGAAAAAATATATTGATAGGAGGAGAAGGTCATCAATAATGAATAATAAATAATTATAAATAAATTTAATCTTCGAATCCATCCATTTCGAACGATGAATCAGATTTTGTATCATCATTCTCTTGGACTTCACCTGATTTGTTTGATTCTACTGAATCTTCTGATTTTGCAGAGATAGTTAATGTGGCTTGTTCCATTTGAATTGATTGACCTAATTCTATTGCTCCGATGGTTTGAACAGTTTGAGCGAGTTCACTATCTTGGTTTTGATTATTACAATCGTCGTCATTATTAATAATGACAGAATCAACACTTTCAATATGTTGAATCGATTCATCTAATTCACTTGATTTTGCTATATTATTTAAATTTTTAGCATTTTCGATATGAGCTCTATAATCAGAACTAAGATATGATTGTGTTAATATATCTGATTGAGACAAGGGTGGTAACGTAGATTCCTTCATTGTAGAATTCGTCTTTGGTAAAACCATTGACTGGGCCATTTGTGGTTGTTCTAGTTGCACTGTTTGGTTTGTTTGTAGTTGAACGGATTGAAATAATTGAGGAAAAATAAGATGAGCTGATTGGTTAACTTTTTTTGGTTTTAAATTACATACAATAGGAACGTGTTTATACAATACTTGTTGAGTTGGTTTCTTACTTTCATTTGTTTTTGCTGCATATGGATTGGACTCGTTGTATCCGACAACCCATTTAATTTCTTCTTCAATATTGCTAATAAATTTATCGAAAGCTAATGAAGCTGGTTCAATTTCGACAAATGCTTCATCAACATTTTTTGCAAAAAATCCAACATTTACATTCTTTTCGACATCATAAAACATATACATATCGAATAATTGAACACCACCATATATTTCATGTAATGCAAATTTTTCTGTTTTAATAAATGATTCTCTGCCATCATTCATTTTATAGAAATTAACTTTTACATTGGGATCAAATATATATAATGGATCTAATAATTTTCTTGGTTGACGATAAAGTGGTGCTTCAATTACTACTTTGTATTTATCATAATAGTACTTACCAATCATTTTGTATAGTCCACTGACGTAAGTGAACGAACATTGAATTGGAAGTTTAAAATTAAAAACGGTCGGAACAACGAAACCGTATTCTTGTATTTGTGATAGGAGAGTTATTTTTCGCAACATAAATTCATCATAATCATTTCTATTTTTGTATTCACCTTGACCAATTAGTCCATCGATGTCTTGTTGATTTTGGACAAATTGATCCATAAAATTTCCTTTTGACATATCAGCACCCATATAGTTTATTTGTGTATTATATATACTATCTATATTTGGGATAAAAATAAATTATTTTACAATTCAAATATCAATTTTATTTTAATATTCTGAATATATTGAAATTAATTATTTCTAGGAATTTATTTCTAGGGTTATCAATAATCACATAAATTTATTATATAGTTTTTTTATATCAATATATTATTATAAAGTCATACAAAACATAATGGCATCAATAAATGAACAGTCTAATCCAAATTTATTAACGTATGTTACAATTTATAATACTTCTTCATGGAGCCCAAGTGTATATTATAAAAATGGGGAAAATTTTGAACCATTTCCACTCTTGGCAGATAATATAAACAAATCGTACAATCCAGTTTATGACATCATAACAATCCATCGTGTAAATTTCGAACCAGCGAATCTAATAATGTTTGTTGATGATATAAGTCATGAATTCGATGCGACACAAACACACGGTTTAAAAAATGGTTTTAGTATTTCTGGTGAAGCACAGTTTTCTCTACACGATGGACTTCATTTTTTAATATACAATAATGGTTCTAAACTATTGTCAATACGTCAAGGTCGCGAAGTAGGTTTTGATAATGACGGTAATGTAGATGTTTTTTCTGTTGCCAGAGACGAAAAAACACGATTAGTTATCAATTCGTCAAAGGTACAAAGTTGGGTTCCTGATATGAACGCCAAACGTTCCCATCGTAAAGAAATGAATTTTCCAGTTACTATAATAAATAGTTCGAATTGGAATCCACAAATACTCGATGTAGCTATAATTGAGGACAAAACTGAAAATGAAACACTCGAACATCATATTGTTACCAAAAATGAATATAAGGATGTCACACCATATTTTCCGGCATTGTATGTAGCAATCCCTGTAGAGTTTACTGTAAAAACACATCACGGTGAAATAATTGCTCATAAATATGTTATAGAAAATTTCAAGGGTTTAAAAATAAAGTTTACTGACAATATACCGAAACCTGATTTGTATGCAGATATTGGTGTAAATGAGCAAAATAAAAATCGTGAGAGTTTATTGTTGCCGCCATCCGGGTTACCACCTTCTACTTTGATAGAAAATGGAACAGCTGAATTTACATTACAAAATGGAAGAGTTTTTTATATACATAATGATGAACCTAAAATGTTAAAAATTACTCAATATAATTCAGTATTTGATGTCGCAAACGAATTACACGAAAGAAGTAATCTCACACAAGGATGGGTGCCTGATATTAACGCAACATTATCTCCATTAGTTAAAGATAATTTATGTAGAAGAGCACAAATTGTTACTATATATAACACATCAAGTTGGATATTAGATGTTGCATCACCGTCAATTAACAATACACAAAATTATAGAAGTGCACATATAATTAATTTACCATTTGGACCCGTTCAAACTCTCGTATCTTCTTTTAAAATTAGATTCAGTGACTGTTTAACATTTAATAAAAATAAATATATATCAAATTCATGCGAATTCCTATTATCGAACGGGTTGAATTTTAACGTTTACGATTTAGGTGAGCATATTTGTGTTGAACAAATTGAATCAGGTATTGTTTCATGTTGGGTTCCTGACTTATTTGCTAAAAAATTTGTCTAAATAAAAATTTGTCTAAATAGAAAATTCGTCTAAATAGATCATTATTTATTTTGTATTTAATTAATTCAACAAAAATATGGTATGAAATCTTTTCCTCCCATATATTTTCTTAATACTTCGGGAACAATAATACCTGTATCTGTTTGATATTGCTCTAATATTACACAAATTGTCCTCGTATTTGCACACAATGTGGAATTCAATATATGCACATATTTGCCATATTTATTTTTTATGTTTAATCTTCTAGAAAAGAAATCTGTACAATTACTGCAAGAAACTAACTCCTTATATTTTTGACTTCCAACGAAATATCCTTCTAGATCATATTTAATTGAAGCGGAATTGTTTAATGCTCCTGATACGATTGTTACAACACGATAAGATATATTTAATGAATCATAAAATTCCTTTGCATTATTTATCATGTGTTCAAGCATTTCTGGACTTTTTTCTGGTTCAACAAGACATAATTGTTCTATTTTTTCGAATTGATGAACTCTAAAAATTCCACTATCATGATCATGTCGCCCTGTTTCTTTCCTGTAACATGTTGATATACCAGCGAATTTAACAGGCAAATCTTGTTTACCATTTACAGGAAATTGTTTGTTAGCATAATAACCTGTGAGTGGTTGTTCTGATGTTGCTATCATATATTTAAATGTATCTTTATCGCTATATATTTTATACAATGTATCATCATAGTCTTCCTGTTGACAAAGAGACCCCATAACTTCTGGGTTCATAAAATGTGGTGTATAGCACGGTGTATAACCCCTTTCTTCCAAAAAATCCATTGCGTACGTTAATAGTGCCATATTTAGTTTAACTCCGAATCCCTTTAAAAAATATCCTCTATTACCTGCAATTTTTGAACCTGTTTCGGTATCAACAATACCTAGTTTTTGTGCTATTGTAACATGTGTTAAAGGAGAGCTATTTGACTCCTTCAAATTATTATCCTTTACACAAACAATAGCATTGTTATCTTCGTTATTATCAACTGGCACATTTTCATGAAGTGTGTTTCCTAATTGATTAACCAATTTATCACGTTTTTCCAATAAGTCTGACGGTATTTCCTTAATTTTTCCATCAATAAATTTAGACAATCCGATATAATCAGATTTCATAAATTTCAAATAGTCAAAATACTCTTCGATATTTCGCATTTTATTATCTTTAACTAAAAGATAGAGACTATCAAAATGTACATCGAAAAGTGTAGATGTGTCATCTGAATATTTTTTACCATCTTCTGCATTCTTTACAAACCCAGAAACTATTTTTTTTAATCTGTTACAAATTGATACAAAATATTCATTTTTAACACGTTCCTCATCTAGTTCAATAATAACATCAACAACTTTAGGATCCTTAAACCGCTTTATTTGATTTTGTTTAACAAATTCATTGTTCGCTTTGATAAATTTAATATCCATGTTGTATTATAAATTTGTGTGGAGTATAATTTATTGATTCGTTGATATATAAGACATATTAATTTTGTTATTTTGATTTCAATTTTTTAAAAATACAATAAAAAAATAACTGTTATTTATTGAAGTTAATTAAAAAAATTAATTAAACGTCCGTACGGAAATTCTTTGTAACGATCACAATTGACTGATAAAATTTGTTTTACATACACGTTCGGTATACAATTAGCTCCATAAAATGCACCGAATAGTGGACCGGCAATACAACAATTAGTGTCCGTATCTCCACCATATGATGCGACATTCGCCATAAAATTAATAAATTCGGACCCATTATATATATTAGGATTTTGATCACAATTTGAGTCAAGTGTTTTAATAAATTCTTTTATCACGATGGGAAAAGTTACACCTATATATCCCATATATGTACCCGGATTATCCAATTCAATTGTGTAATCACATAATGTTATTTTTTTAGAATTATTTAAAACATTTTGGAGTGTTTCCTTGACGATGTGAGATTCATTACTGTTTTCATTTAAAATATTAATAATTATTTGTTTTGCTAATTTATTACTTTCAGTATTTTCTTTTATATGAATTAATTTTTTTAGTATCAAGCAATATACAGAAACAATTATTTTACATTCTTTTTCTGAATGAGTCATTTTACAATCGTTAGTTGCAGCCATAATTAATTCACTGAATGATTTATTGTGGTAATAGTATAGTAGTGGCCAAATCCTCATTAAACACCCGTTACTGAGACTCGATTCATTATGTTTTTTAACATTTTTAATAATATCATCTAACTTTTTTGCGCCATCAAATGCTGATCGTGTTGCATTTCCTATATCAAACGGATTACTATTAACCCACTTAATATAATTTTTAGCTACAATTTCTGGATCATACAAATTATTTTTTTCATTTTTAATTGCATGTGCCATTGCCAAAGCTAACTCACTATCATCAGTAGCTTGTCCAGGTGTTAAACCAAATGGACCACCACCAAGTAAACCAAATCGTTGGTAATTATCATTTTTTAATAATTTTTTTACAGAGTCACTGGACTCAAATTCATATCTCGATCCATATGCATCGCCAATATAACCACCGTAAACTACACCTAAAAGTTTATTCGATACATTTAATAAATTTTTAGTATTTGCTAAATTTCTAATATTTGTTTGTAGTCCCCGTCGAAGCATGTTTATTTTATAATATTTTATAATATTTTATAATATTTTATAATGATACAAATTATAATGGTAATAAACAAATTGAGTGAATTAGTTAATTAAATATTCAAATTTTATTTTATTTAATTTTACGGAGATGTTGAATTAGTCGGTATTGTTGAATTACTTGGATTTCCTGAATTTCCATCGGGAATTATATTATATTTCCTTAATACTAAAACAATTACGAGAGCTATTATTCCCAAAATAACTAAACAAATAAACGTCATAATTAGTTTATCTGTCGCCATCCGTCTCATTATGGATCTCAAGATCCGCGTTGCTCTATTAATATTATTATCGACAACTTCAACGCCATTATTTATTCTATTTAATTGTTTACCTTGCCCTTCTAGATCTTTGAGAGTTGTTGTACCAATATCAATTGTTGTATCTACTATATTTTTAGAATTCGCTAACGAATTCAATGATTTTTTTTGAATTTCTTCAGCGTGACCTAAAATTTCGATGGTTGTCATATTATTTATATTATTTATATTATGTTGTATTAACTCAACATCATCTAGGGCTTTAATATCCTCATCGATATCTATCAATATATTTTTATAATCAGACAATTTTATATTATATCCCGTTCTAAGTCCAGTCGGTAATTCTCTCAATTCAATCGAGATACTCTTGATTATGATGTCTATTCTATTTCTTTTTTCTTTTATTTTATTTAAATTTAATTTTCCATTTGATTCAATAAGCTTCTCAATTTGCGCAACCAGTGTGTCAAATTCATTAAAATAGTCATCCGCAGTATCACTCATCTGCTGAAATAATTAAAAATGTGTAAAATCAAATAATAAATTAATAAAATGAAATTTTAAATATATTAGACCGTTTTTTATAGTTTACACTAACTCGTAAGATGATACAACAAATGACAAAATCAACTTTATATGATTATTGATTATTGATTATTGATTATTGATTATTGATTATTGATTATTCGCGCGATTTAATTCGCCTAATTAATTCTGATGTTGAAATATTATTACTTTTTTCATACGGTGTTGTAATCAATCTATCAGCGTCAATAATTCGACCATAATATTTTTTCATTTTCTCTATATCAAAATCATCACCATGAGCCGTAAAATCAAATCCTTGTTCATCGAGGAATTGTAATGTTTCAACCAATGGTGCCGGAGTACTCATTACTTCATCCGCGAGTTTTGAAACTCTAACAGTCACAACTCTCTCATCGAATGTCATAACAGGAACTCTTTTGTAGGATGCACAATCTTCATCGGATGTAAGACCAACAACAATATAAATAGGTTCAATAAATGTTGCTCTAACTTTTTCGATAAATCTCATATGACCATAATGAAACATATCGGCGACCATATTGCAAAAAACCACTTTCTTTCCGTCTTTCATATTTATGTTTTATGCGTTTTTATATGTTTTTATTTTATATGTTTTTATAAATTGAATTAATTGAGTTGATTATTCAGAGTCAATAAATATATGAAACTTCAATTTTTATATTGGTGTTGTTTTTTGTAAAAATTGAATAAATAACCTAAACATATGTGGAATTAATTAGTTATAGTTTTATAAAAAAAGAATGACAGACATAAAAACTGTGAATTTTACTCGTTTCCCACCCGAACCGAATGGATATTTACATTTAGGACATTTAAAGGCGATGACATTTGATTTCGAACTTCATGAGGATTGCGATTGTATTTTGAGAATGGATGACACAAATCCTGAGGCAGAAAAACAGGAATATGTTGATGCAATAGTTGAAGATGTAAATTGGTTAGGATATAAATATAGTAAATTAACATATACATCTGACTACTTTGATCTTCTACATGAATGCGCACTTCAGTTAATTAAACAGGATGATGCATATGTTGATTTTACGCCTGCAGAAATCATCAAAGATATGAGACATAATGGTATTGAATCAGAATTTCGAACAAAATCTGCCGAATGGAATCTAACTGAATTTACGAAAATGACCAACGGTTACTATGATGAAAACGCATGTGTTCTTCGTTTAAAGATCGATATGCAGAATAATAATCATTCACTGCGGGATCCGATTGCATACAGAATTAAAAAAACACCCCATTATCGTACAGGAACAAAATATTGTATTTATCCAAGTTATGACTATTCACACGGATTAGTAGATGCGCTGGAGGGTATAACTGATTCATATTGTACAATGGAATTTTTTGTAAGACGTGAACAATATTATTGGCCCATTGTTCGCCTCGAGAAATTTTTAGAAAATATGGGGAAAAAAAAAGCCATTGTAAGAGAATTTGGGAGATTAAATATAGAGGGTGTTGTATTATCAAAACGTAAAATAATACCACTTGTTGAAAATAAAATTATTGATGGCTTCAATGATCCTCGTTTATATACAATCAGAGGTTTAAGACGAAGAGGATTTACACCGGAAATACTCAAAAATATTGTAAGACATGTTACGGATAGTGGTATTAATTCACACGAAACACTTATCAGTAAAGGTATGATAGAACATGAACTAAGAACATATTTTGACAAAATATGTAATCGCGCGTTCGCGGTTATGAATCCTGTGGAATTAGTTAATATTGATTGTGCAGAAGACTATAAAAGAGCATGCATCCATCCGAATCATCCAGTAAATATGAATATGGGTCGACATATTACATTCATTACAAAAAAAAATTACATCGAAGCTTCTGATTTCAGAGAAATGGATTCGCCAGATTACTATAGACTTGCGCCAAATAAAATTATCAGATTGAGATATGCAGATTTTATAAAACATTTAGATCACAAAACTGATGAAAATGGTCTTAAAATTACAGTATGTGATATTGTTCCGGATAAACCAAAAAAAATAAAGGGTATTATTCATTGGGTTAGTTCCGAATCTCCTAAAGCAATTTTTGAAGTATATGATGTATTATATAATGATGATGGCACTATTAATAATAATTCAAAAAAATATGTACATAATGGTTATATAGAAAAATATATATTGGATGTGATTAATAACAATGAAAAAATAAATATTGTATTCCAATTTGAGAGATTAGGTTATTTTAAATTCGATAGGTTTACGGAACATGATAATATAAAAATGCCTGTATTTATAATGGTAATTGATTTAATCGACAAATATAATAAATAAATAAAATTATCCTTTTAGTTTATCAGATTTTTTATCGATAATTCCTGTTTTCCATAACAAATATAAAATTGCATCGTCTGTGAAATCTCCTTTTTCATTGAAACATGCTCCTAAAAATTCGTATTTGTCAGTGAGGGGTGAATTTTGTTCGAACCATTCAACTAGTAAATCGTATGTTATTTTATGTGGTCTACTATTCATTTTTTCTCGCATAATCGCTAATATTCTTGTTGTCGAGTAGTATTGAAAAAAATTTTTAATATCATCTGTATGATCAAAATTAATAGTTGCCGGTTGATCATCGTGAATAGTGTCAATACCGATGTGTTTAGCAATTTTATTTTTATAATCGACTATATAATGTTCATTTTTACCATACATACTCTTATTATTTTTAATCCTGTTCATGTACATTTCCTCCGAAATAAGTTCTCTGAGGATAGCTAATACATCGATTATTTGACCTCTAAGTGATTCTTTCATTGCAAAGGCTTTGATTTCATTTGTTAAAAGAGCATAAGTAGCATTGACAACAATTTCTTTTTCTAAATTACAAACACTACCATGTTGCGCAAAACTCGTTATGACCCCTTCTCGGGATTTATCGTCAGTTTGAAGAATTTGAGTAATTATTTGAAGCTTTTTGTGGAGAATTGGTTGTGTTTTACAATAATCGATGACTGTTTTTAATGATTTTTTAATTGTTTCTTTATTTGCGAGATAAGTTGTACTCCATGTTTCTTTGTATATTTTTAATTTATTTTCGTCAAAATTAATCTCATCGCAAAATTTTAATAATTCATCTACATCTATCTCGATATCTATATTTTCGTGTGCAATAGATTTTAATACTGGTTTTGGTTCATTAATGTGTTTCGTGTTTATTTCAAAAAAATATGTGCTAAAATATTTGTTCCATTCCTTTTCTTTCTTACTATTATCATCGACCTCTATAGGATTAAACTCATCAAAATCGACATAATCGACATAATCATCATAATCATGATCAACAGAATCGATATGATTCAAATAATCTACATCAGTCATTAGATTTAGATTATTAGACAAACAATATTATAGGAAATTGTATATAATTTTAATATTTATATGATAATATGTAATCAATTAATTATTTCAATTTTTTGATACAGATAAATATATTTTATACATACTAATTATTATTGGTTTGGAATATAATATAATCACATGTTTGACAAAATATTTTACATAAATCTTGCACATCGTACAGATAGAGATAAAAATGTAAAGGAACAAATCAAAAAATTATATCCTGATTCACAAAGAATGAATAATATATTAGAGAAAATTGATGGTGTATATGGAAATAAACTTGATATTCCAAATTTGTCATCTGATCTTATAACAAAAGAAGGCAAGAATGATGCAATGAATAATTTGTCAGCTGTGTATATACCATTAACAAAAGGTGCAATTGGATGTGCATTATCTCACCGCAAAGCGTATCAAAAAATAATCGATGATAATTTAAATTCTGCTCTAATTCTTGAAGACGATATTGCGATTGATCCACAATTTATGAATAAAATAACACAAATATTACAAAATTGTCCCAATGATTATGATGTGTTATTTTTAGGATATCACAGATGGTCGATTTTATATTTACAAAAAAATATAAATAATTTAATTAGTCAATCATCAGCTGTTTTTGGTTTGTTTGGCTATATAGTCAGCAATAAAGGAGCTCGTAAATTAATGAATATTTTCCCAATCACGAAACAAATTGATTCAGAAATGTCATCATATTTTCGTGAACCAGAGATAAAAACTATATCTGATTTCATTGATTATAAGACATATGGGAAATATTTAAATTTAATACCAAAAAAAGAGAATAACAATTTTACAATAAATGCATATATCGTTAATCCCAACCACAGGCTAATATTTAGCGATGAATCAAATACATCGACACGATTTGGTACAGATATTCAAATTAGAGAATTATTTAATGGTGTTTATAGACAAAATGAATTTTCTAAGAACGAGTCTTCCTGTATAACATCATACAATTCTCACGATACATTAATAAATATTATTTGTATGTTATTGATAGCTTCAATTGTATATTTGATTGTAATATCAATTTAATTTAAAAATTAAGTTTTAATATATCTTTTTTTATTTTAACTACTGTATCTCTTGTTATGGTAATAATATACTTTATATACAATGTTTCATAAAGTATACAAATAGGTAAGGATAAATATGTGATAGCAATTTCCCCACATGAAACTAATTTAGTTAAATATTGATTGTCATGACTATTCAATAGTTTTCCTATAACTGTAAAACAAAAAATGAATATCAATGATGAAATCCATAATTGAAAAGTCACTAAAAATACAATAATCAATAATATTTTCGTTTTTGTTATCATTTTATAATTTTATCTATTGGATATTTTTTAGATGACAATACTATCAAGGATGATAATGCGACCGCGCAACACACAGCGAATATACATTTTCTTATAAAATTGAATAAGTAATTGTTTTAGAATTCAATTTTATTAAAACAATAATCAAAATATATTAAACACTTGATTAAAATATGAAGGTTGCAATAATTGGCTCAAGACTATTCAACAATTATGAACATATGTGTAATAAAATTAATGAATTAATTAAAGAACAAAATATTTCTATAATTGATATAACAGAAATAATTAGTGGAGGCGCGATGGGTGCAGATAAACTAGCAGAAAAATTTGCTGATGATAATAATATTTCTAAAAATATTATTAAACCAAATTATAAAGATCCAGAAATGATAAAAAAATATGGTAAAGAAAGATGGGGAAATATTGCTCCACTAGAAAGAAATGGAGAAATTGTCAAATTATGTGATATTGTTATAGCGTTTCCATTCAGTGAAAGTAATGGAACACTGGATGCTATAAAAAAAGCGAAAAAAATAAATAAAACTGTTTATGTTTTTCCCGTTGATGATTTCATTAAAAAATAACTTTAAATTGATTGTTTTTAATTACAATTATTAATCATAATATTTATCTATATCAGGCATTTTTCCGTTATACATTGTTTTATATAATTCAATCAACCAATCCTGTAGTTGTGCAACACCATTCCATAGAGGAATCGTCGGGTTTAAACATTTGAATTTACTAATTACATCGACACGTTCTGCGAGATTTGCAAGAGATTTAAAAAATGTCATGTAATAATTTTGTCTATTTATATCATAATCTTTATTATTCGGATAATTTAATGCCATTAAAAATAATAAATCCCATACATCATTTTCCGATATAAATGATGTTCTCACTTTAAGTTTTTGCATATAATTATCATATGATAAATTTACTGCATTTGTGTGTTTATTTGCGCTAGTTTTAAGATCCCACACCCAATCGTGAAATTTATTAATTGACGTTAATGACCGTGTGACGCGACCGTAATCGTACGCTTCTTTACAATGTTGTCTGCAAACAGAACACGGTAATACATAAGGTATACATGATATTATAGTTTTGTAATCGGGTAATTCACTGACATTATTTATTTTATTATCAATACCATGTTTCGCTAATTCGTGTAATAAATTCCACATCAATGGACCCCATAATGTTGGATTAACACTCACTGAATTTATAAAATTTGTATTATTTTTATTTTCTACTGTGCCACCATCACCATTACTACTGGTATTATTAGTATTATTAGTATTATTAGTATTATTAGTATTATGTGAATGAATACCGTGAGCAATATTATTCAATTTACGATATTTATGATTTGTCAATGGATTCATTATGTTATTGTGCTTTCCTAATATAATATATATATAGATAAAATTCGAATATGTACGGAGGATTGGTTATTCGATTATTAAATTATTAAATTATTAAATTATTAAATTAGTAATAAATAATCAAACTAATCTAATGTTTTTTATATAATATAGATTTATAATATAATTGTAAATGGAATCAACTGCTTCTGATACAACAAATACTGTTTTAGCATTTATATGTATTTGTTTGGTGATTATTTTTATTATAATAATAGGCGGATTTATTGTCCAAGTATCCTGGAATGTTGTTATGCCAGAAGTTTTTGGTTTACCCGATATAAATTTAACAAAGGGTATTGCATTATTCATTCTTGCTAATTTATTATTAGGTGGATTTAATATGAAATATAGATAAGTTAAATAGAAATAAAATAAATTTCTTTTTTAAATAATATAGTATAATTTATAATTATGCCTTGCGGTGATCGTGGTTGTAATAGAAAAGTACAAAGAGAAGTACGTGGCTACCCAGACATGGGTAATTTATATGAAGGCATGAATGGCGGAAATATGGGTTCTACCCAAAATTTAACCGGTTGGGATGCATTTTGGTTCTTTTGTTCAATGATATTAGTTTTAATTATTTTCTTAGTTATTTTCGGTTTCATTGTTCAAATTTCATGGAATATGGTTGTTCCAGACGTGTTTGGTTTTAGAGAATTAGATTTGGGTCAAGGTATTGCTCTATTTATATTAGCAGCGCTTTTGATCAGAATTAGATAAACTTAAAATACGAAATTTATTACAGATTTTTACAAAGCATTAAATGTTTGCAAAAATCTGTTTCGGATTTTATAAAAATTGAATAATAAACTTTCTATCGTTTTCAATATATTTCACTTCTTTTAACTATACTTCTGTAGAGAAATCACCTTCGGTAGAGAAATCACCTTCTGTAGAGAAATCACCTTCGGTAAAATAATCAATACAACATGAATCACTATACGTCAGAGGCAGTTGATTTGGTCAATTCATTCAAAAAAAAACCTATTTATACACTCGAAAATGTGTCACATGACGGTCTCGACGATTCAGGCCCGTTGATTTACAAATATACTTTGGTTGTTATTCACGCGAATAACAAACAAGATCAAGAAGATCAAAAAGATCAAAAAGATCAAAATAAAAAAATTGTGGAATATATAATCAGTACGTTCGCTCGCGTTAACAATACCCTAGAAGGTTTTGATACTTCTTACAAACTCATTCACACAGAACAGACAAACTCTTCATTGATCAAATCTATCCAACCAGTCCAACCAATTAATCAAAATGGTTTTAGTGGAATTGTAATCGACCCAATTAATTTTTAATCAAATTTTAACCCGAAGTAACTTTTTCATAGAAACTTTTATATTTGTGTTTTTTATCTGCCTTTTTGATCTTTTCAGATTTTTCAGATTTTTCAGATTTTTCTATTTTGTGTTTGGTTTCTTTTAGTTTATCAACCTTATCGACCTTATCGACCTTATTAACCTCACCAACCTTATCAGTTTCATTAACCTCATTAACCTCATTAACCTCATTAACCTCATTAACCTTAACCTCATTAGTTTTGTTAATAATTTGATTATCTGATTGTTCCTTATATTCTGCTTTGGACGCTTTTACGTATTCTAATGATGATTCAAATGCATTCAATCTTTCTGTTATTAATAGTAAACTTTTATTTATTTGTTCCAGTTGATCATCTTTAGAATTATTTATTTGTTTATTTTGTTTTTTATTTTGTTTTGGATCAATTAAATTAGTTCGTTCTTGGTTTTGTACAGAGACGGTATTAATTTGATTGAATTTATTAATCAGATTATTAGTCGTGCTACTTGATTCGTTGGGAATCAACATGGAAGGAATATAGTTTTGAGAATCTAAATTCATTCTTTTTTTGATACAGATGTGATTTGTATTCTTCATGAATATTTATTATTTATAGATATATAAAAAAAAATACTCATGGTATAAAAAATGATTTAAAAAATCATTCATTTTAAATACAAAGATCATCCCACGTGGTTGTTTTTATATGTTTAATATTTGATAATTTTCTTACATTATCCTTTTCACCTGCAATAACATCATTTATTATTTTTTCTAAGTTAAAATAATCACAAGGGAGTGATTTTTTATCTATAAAATCCATTATTTTTTGATTATTTTGATTATTTTGATTATTATTATTACTATTTAATACCCAAACATTCGATAAGTTAGATTTTCCTTCTCTCCCACTTCGACCCATAAGTTGGAAAAGAAATAATATACTCCGGATCTCAATTATTTCTCTTGTTATAATAATATTTTCGAACGCAAAATCGGCACCGTAACATATACTATCATCGCTTATAACAAACAATAATAGATTATTAGATAGCATATTTATAACCGTTTTTTTATACCATTTTCCCAACTTATTGAATAATATTTCAGAGTATATACCAATTCCACAGTACAATAATTTAATTAAATATTTTAATTCATCGTTCAATGTCGGCATTGTCATTTTTTTGAATAATTCAACCGGATCATTGCGATAGATATCATAATTGCAATTAAAATGTTTATTAATTTCGTTTCTGTCTTTATGAAATTTTAATACATGTTTCTCAGAATTTATAACATATTCCGGTTGAAATAATAATTCATTTGTACTCAATATTGTTTTTATGAAAGCTAACGGATCGGTCGTTGTCACTAATGTTAAACCAGTGAATATATATGCTTTTTTTGTAAATATATCTTTTATATCATCGATTACATACTTATCATTTTTACTTAAAATTAATTTATTTGATATTTTTTCTATATCTGTTTCATTAACCTGTCCAAACTGTCCAAACTGTTCAAACGTATCGACAATCCGGTTAACTACTTCATTTTGTGACAAATTAATAAATTCATTTTTATCATATAATGATTTTTTAATTAAATGATATGTTGAATTTGTATACATTTTGGCTATAAACGGATTATTTTTGATCGAATCTAATTTATGGTCAATGTTATCAGTATTCAAACCATCGTGTGGACATATTATATTACCCATTGTGTCGCGAATTATCATTCCTGTTTTAGTTTTTGCATTTGTAATTTTATAGATATTTCCCGTCACAAATTTAATTTTATACAATTCTATTATTTTATCTATATTAATCAATGTTGCTGATGATAGTATTATCTGTGCATATATACCGTCGAATAAAGTTCTAAATACTTTATACGTAATGGGTGATTTCTCGAGATCAATATCAACCAATGGTTCGTCAATAAATACTGTATAGTTTGTGATAATCTTTTCTGTTATTTCATTATTTACAAGTAGATCATATCCTGTTCCCAAATCGGTTATAATCAGAACTGGATCTTCTTTCATGCTATTACAAATTCTTGATTCAACAATATTACTCATATTTCCCGTACAAAAAGGAATACCAGCATTATATGCCAAATTTGCTACTTGTATTCTAACTATTTCTATATTACAAATAAAAAGTAATTTATTGTTCGCATTATTTTTTTTATTATTTATCATTAAATAATATGAAAGTAATATCACAGAAGTTGTTTTGCCTGATCCTGTTATTGATGTCAATAATATTAATTTTTCTGTATTATCACAAACTGCATTCAATAAATCAATTTGTGATTTATATAATTGATAATTATTATTACAAAATATTTTATTGACAAATCGTGATGTATCTATTAGTTTTGAAAAATTTTTACATATAAACTCTGTATCCATGTCATTATCAACAAAGTATTCAATATCCTCGATTAAGTTTGTCAATCCAGATAGTTCTGTATTTTTTTTTAATAGTTGTAATATCCTATGTAGTTCAATTTCTAGTTCCATAATAATCTCCCGATTATGTGACTTATTCCATATTTTAAGTAAAATTAAATTAATTATTTTTAATTCAAAAAATGTATTAGGTTTAAATATATAACTCGTTTGCGTTTTTATATTTACATTATTTGACATGTTCGATATATTTTGAATTATTTCTGTCATATCCGTTTCTATTTTTTTGCGTAAATTACCGATGATTATTTTTGTTTTTGTGTTTGTATCCTTTTTAAAATCAGTACGACACTTAATTTGTTTGTATTCCGGATGTTTATTTTTATTAGTCCTCATAGGAAAATTATATTCCCTTATTTGATTACGTATTTCATCATAAATATTATAATCATCATAACAAATTCGTTTTAATGATTCAGACAAATTATTTGCGTCAAAATCATTCGTACTACCACAATAACTTTTAACGTAGTTAGACATCATTGTTAACACATTTTTTGTTGTTTGACTGACTGGTTCTTCAACAATTTCCCATTGTGCATCATCTAATGCCTTTTGGTTAATTTTAGAACTCATTAATTTAAGTCTTGCCCTGGCCGAATAAAATCCATATAGTTATTTATAAATTAAACGACTCATATTGATAATTGTTTTTCAATTTTTATATTTTTATATTTCGTGGGAATTTTGTTGGATTTTTATTGGATTTTTGTTTGAATTATGCTCAAAATACTTAATATCTAAATTACTCAAAACAACATAATTTTGACTCAAATCGTTATTAATTATTGCATTATTTAATACTATCCCATTTGTTGTTATTGTGCATGCATAAATCTGTTTTTTAACATTCCCGTCCATAAATATATCAATTGGTCTTCCAAATATATCATCAGAACCTATTAATAACTCTTTTGCAATCGATCGAGAAATTTCTCTATATTCCAATCTATTCGTTTCACCAGGTCTCGATAAATAAATTTTTGCTCCAATAGTTTTATCCATGAAACTAACAGTACATATATCTCCCTCCTTTATTCCATCTAAATATACTGTTTCTGGTTTATAACTATCATTCGTCTGTGTATTAATTTTTGTCATTTTATCGAATGATTCGAGTTGTCTATTAATTTTCCTTTGTTTTATTATTTTTTTTTCGTTATCATATTTATCTTGATATTTTTCTATATATTTTTGTCTTAAATCTTCTCTGTTAATTAATATATCGTTTGTATTTGTATTTGTATCTGTATTTGTATCTGTATTTGTATTTGTATTTGTATTTGTATTTGTATTTTTACATGTAATTTTATTGTATAAATTTGTTACAAATGTGAATATATTTGTATAAAATATTGTTATTATCGTTGTAATTATTTTATTTATAAAAAAAAATATCCTATCCATATTACTATTATTATTACTTCATATGTTTATTTTTTTATGTATTTTTAGTGACAGATTCCAATTCATTAAATGCCTCTTTAATTTTAATTGTCATATCGTTAGCTACAGTTTTGTCTCCGTTATACACATCGGGATGCCATTTTCTAAGTTGTTTGTAATATCCTTCTCGCAGATCATGACGTGTAATTAATTTTTTTTTCGATGGATTTAATCCCAATAATAAATATTTTTCATCAAGAGCATCACTGATATTGTCTGTGAATTTATAAAAACTATTAGAACTATTAGAATTATTAGAATTATTTGAATTATTTGAATTATTTGAATTGTTAAAATTTGTTGATTTATCATATTTTTGATTTTCATGAATTTCGACTTCCTTTCTACCGTTTTGCATCATTTTTGTAAATTTATGACTATACATTGACCAAAATCCTGCAGGTATTGCTGTAATGACTCCTCCAATTAGACTTCTACTTAGCAAAAATGTTATACCAGTGGCGCCTAATCCAATACTCGCAAAACCACCGAATGCTCCTAAAATTGGAGTAATAACCACGCCGATAATGCTACCGACGAGCATCGTTTTAAGTGGTGAGTAAACTTTGTCACCAACAATTTTACCGCTTGTTCCATCAATAATTTTAATTAATTTAGTATTATCATCGTCAGGAGAAAAATTGTATACATATGCCGGCATGTGAAATTTTTTTTGCCTAATAACACATTTATCAAGATCCAAATCGATCCTATTAATTTCAATACGATCTGCCTTGTACGATTTCATCAAAAGTGGTGTAGCACGTTCTTTTTCTAAATCGTACAGTATTTTTACAATTTTTCCAAGTCCATAACTGATATTCATATTATGTGGATCTACACTTATTTGACTATCTTTTTGATTATCTTTTTGATTATCTTTTTGATTTTTGATTTCGTCTTCTATAAATACTAAATTATTTTCATTGATATCTTTTCTTAGAATGGTCTCAACATATTCACGTGGATAGGAAAAATCAGCATAAATTTGTGTTCTGTTACTCCCGAATGGATAATTAACTGACTCTTCAAATCTCATTGTAAATTCTCTCCACTTCGTTACAGTTCTTGTCCCAGTTTGTGGTAGAGACATTTTGAGAGCAGGATTGTATACCCAATATGTGTAAGTTTCTTCACTATCTTCACCCCAACGTCCTACAAAACGAGGTCTTAATCCCTTAATATCGACACCGTAAAATGGTAAAAATTTTTTTTGAATATGTTGTTTTCTTCTGTTGACGTATTCTCCAGAACTGTTTAAAGGGTGCTTTTCAAGCAATGATAAATTTTCTGTTACAATTTTTTCAACATCCTTTTTATCGATACTAAAAGGTAGACATTTTTTGTCTGCATCTGAAATTATAGTTGCCATCGTTCTAATTCCAATTGTATTAAGTGGATTATAAGGGATTAATACATTTTTTATATTTCCTTTAATTATTCTAACCGTAAACATATTGTTACAGAATAATTAGTCGAATCTGATAGATTTCATATATTTTGCATATGAATATATAAATAATATAACAGTTTTAATCATTCAATTTTTTTAAATAATTTTAAATAATTTTAAATAATTTTAAATATAGAGAAAATTGTTGATGACAACCTGTGCCATTTTTTTGTAATGAACTCCATCGTCATAAGAATCACGATATAGTTCATCTGGAAAATCATCTAATTTCATAGATGGTCCAAATTTTTTTGAAATAATTCCTTCAACTTGTGACATCCAAACAAGGAATTTCAATTCGTCTACATTTTGGTAATTCTTGGTGGGATTTTCGCGAATTTTTCTGACGAGATACAGATCTGGTTTTGATCCACGTGATCTCGTAGATTTAACTACTTTGGATGGCTTAGTTGATTTAGGCATTTAGCTGTTTATATTAAGTATGGTAAAAGATTTTGTTAAATAGGTTACTACGATTATATTAAATAATGAATATTTTCAACAAATGATTTATCAATTTTTTTTCAAACTGATAAAAAAGTTGATTTAATAATAATTTATACTTCATATTGACTATGATTACATATCATTAATCGTAGTATAGCTAGTGTAACATATTATTGCTAGTTTGAATAGTTTGAGTACTTTGGATTTAAATAAGCCAAACAATCGCAAACTAAAAGCGCATAATTTATCAATTGATATAAGTAAATTACCAGACCGTATTTTACAAAACTCAATTAATTCACCCACCTCGCCAAATTTTACTAAGTCTCCAATTTGGACAAATATGGCTACTACAGCAGACAAATCAAGAATGTCAACTTCATCTGATACAGGAAAATCAATGAAGTCGGCTTCTGGAGTGGGTGGATCTACTTTATCGATTAGATCAACTGGATCAGTCAGATCCACTGATCCAGATACATTTAGTATCGAAAAGTGGCTCGAGGAAGTAATTAAGTGTAAGCAATGTGATCAAATGTTTCGTCGTGATAAGTGTCTGATTGTCAATATTAAAAATAATAAATATAAATCATGTTGTATCGATAAAAAAACTACATTTACATCTAAAGACGGAGGATCTTCAAAGAGATCGGAAATAATTCAAAATGCGAAATGTATTGGTTCGCTTGATGTAAATGTACAGAAACAATTGACTGTAACCCATGCGGCAAACGGAACCTGTCATGGATGTCATAACAAACAATCCTGTACAATTCTTTAATTTTTTTATTTATTTGTATTTTTCATATGTATTTTATTATTTTATTATTATTTTATTATTATTTTATTATTATTTTATATGACAAAACAATGAATAACTAGTTAAACAAATGATTATATAAATATAAATACAAATATAAATACAAATACAAATACAAATAGTCAATGAACAAAATAGATCTCATTGATCCAGATAAAAACGACACTCCTCAATCTATTGTATGGCATAATTTACGAGTATGTGATGAACATCACGACTTGAGTCATTTCATTATGGCAGCACAAGGATGGTTCAATATAAACAAAACATCCGACTTCCAAGATTTTGAAAAAGCATTACGAGAAAAAAATCTTAATACACATTTATATGCAAAAAAACCGGCAATAACAAAGGGAAGTAGTTTAAGAACACCAAATAATTTTAATGGTGAAATAGATCCAAAGTTGGTATATGAATGTATTTATAGCTGCAGACCACATGAATATGCATTGAAGGAACTTCTTGGATTTTGGGATACATATGAAGATAATTTTAATGCATTGAAATTAGCCGGGCAAATATGTGTTGATGATAGTCAAGATAAGGACCATGATCAAGATAAATATGAGGAAGATAATGTTCCCATAATGAAACTTGATGATAATATGTTAAAACTTAGTGAACAACTCAAAAATCATACTAAAAAATTAAGATATACGTTTATAAGTCCAGAAACTGTTTTAGAAAATGTTATGAAATTCATTGAAAAAGATATTGGACAAAAACCTACTCCTGTACTTTTGGGACTGGGAGAAGGAGGTGTCCCCATTTTTGGACTCGCAGTCGATAATGCTATCGTATGTGATACAGGATTTAAAATAGAACTTGATCCACAAACTGGAGAAAAACAGATAAATTTATTTGATTTAAAAACATTGAATTTTAATGGCACTAAATGATTTATTTTGACTATACAAATAAGTACAGATAAAACAATAAAATAATTAGATAATAATAGAAATGGAAAGTAATATTTGTATGGATGATGCGAAGAAGTTACTATCAAAACAGTCATTAATTTATACGATTAATGACGTGAATGATTTTGATACTGTTTTGAAAGATCCCGAATTTTTACAATTCTTTTTATATCCCTACAGAAATATTGTAGAGGAAAAATTAAAAGTAATTAAATCCAATAATACATATGGAGGGTACTTGTTTAATTGCCACGGAAGTTATAATTTGTTAATTATAATTAAATCAAAATCTGATCTAAATGATTCACAAAATAAAATAATTCATATTATCGATATGTACGGTAGTGATGTAGATGAAGAACTAGAATATATAACTAACATTATTACTTCCTCTGTAGGAATAGTTTTCACAGAATGCTGGAATAAATTTAAATCATTCTTTTAATTTATTAAAATTTATTAAAATTATTAAAATTTATTAAAATTATTAAAATTTATTGACATATTCCACAATTTCATCATGGAATGGTTTTGCCATGCATTTTCCTTCTTCTGTACGAATAAATCTTTCTGGAAGAAGTCTCAATAATTTTTCATGGCAATGTGTTATAACATCTTCCGGTACTTTTCCACCTCGTTCTCTTGTAAAAGTAATACAACGATTTATACCAACTTGTCCCAATGCTTCAATTTTATCCGCGTCAGATATAACATCACGGTATATATTATACGGACTTATTAATTCGACTAGTTGGCCTTTCATTTCTTTACTGTACGATATATTATCGATGATATCAAGGATGATTTTTGTTTTTTCTTTTGAAACCTGGGATAAAATGAATGCTTCCAGTTCATTCCTCGTGATAGAATTCGGATATTTGTAATCACAAACATCGTGTAAAAGAGATGCCATCATAACAATATCATAGTCAAAATCAAAATTATTTTTCATACTATTTATAATATTCATGGTATTATTATAAACACAAATTGCGTGGGTAACATCATGTGATTCATCAAACTGTTTGGTCACTTCACTCACAAAATTGATAACGACATTGTATTTGTCATTTGTTTTAATCGAAGTCATTTTAAGTTAATTTAGAATTAATTCAAAATATGAATAAATCAATAAGCCAATAATTTTGTTTATCAATTTTAATAATATGAAAATTAACTAAATAATTGAATTATAAAAATTTATGATGGCATGTTTTAGTGTTATATGTATTAATATAACATTAAGATAAGTATGGTTTTTAGTAAATTACAAGATATACTAACATTCAGTTATTATGTTTTTACGAATTCTTTTGAATATTATACACATTCTAATTCGCAAACCGGATTAAATTTTGTAACAGAAATTATTAATAAGTCGAATGATAATTTTGATATGAATGAAATCCGTGGTAATACTGACGAGCTTTTTTCTGAAAATACTGATAAAAATAAACAAGATTACACAAATATAGTTTCATACATGAGTGGTTATTGTTATATGAATTCTAAATTATCGCACGGTTTAGAAATAAATGATAAAGAAAAGTCGATCATACAAAGTATTAATAGAACTGTCGATAGGGTAAAACCACTAAGCTATCCAGTGACTTTATTTCACGGATTTGAAATATTGTCAAAATATAACGATAAAAATTGGAGGGTCGGTAACTCAATTGGATTGCCAGGATTTTTAAGTAAAACTCCATCTCTCAACGTTTCAACAAAATTTGCATATGCATATAATAAATATAGATTAACATATCTTGTTGTTAATTATCCAATTAATTCGCAACATATAAACTTAGATATTAAAAGCAATGCAAATGAAGAATTCGAATATTTAACTCGTTCCAATGAACAATTAAAACTGAAAGACATTGTTAAAATATATAAATTTCCTAGTTTGTTTGTGTTTTATGTTTGCGATCCGAAGTAGTTAAATAAGTAAATAAGTAAATAAGTAAATAAGTAAATAAGTTTCATACGGATAAATTGTTAAGTTTGACATATTTAAATATGGTTTCTGTTATAAACATTGTCAATGAAAAATGAATCATACTTCTTGACAAATTAATACTAAATCCTCTGTAATAATTCCTTGGATTCCATCCAATAGAATTGAAATTTCCAGCCATATATCTTGTTCTAATGTAATCGATTGGTTGCAATAGTGTACATGTAGTGATTGTAGTCAAAACCGTCGATTGAATCACATTTCCATTTAATAATGTTTTATATTTATCATAAAGAGGAAACAATGTGCCATATAGCATCATATTTTTTGCAATTGTTTGCGTGTATCCTCTGTAAAAGGTTTTATAGCCAGTTTTTTTTATTTCATTGAATATTTGTTTGTCACGTTGATACGAATTTTTAACAACATCAATGGGATGAGAAAGTAAACTACCAAAAATACCACCAATCATTCCATTTAATGAATTATTGAACAGATCTCCATCACATGTTTTCCTTTCGTGTTTAATAATTTGATAAAATGTAAACTTGCTACTTGTTGAAATAATTTGTCCAGTAATAGCGGGAACTGATGCACCATAAAACCCTTTAATACCATTTTTTGTATAGATAGACATTACTTCATTTCTTAATGATGGAGTATTGGATACTTGGAAATTAGTTTTAATTGTACATAACGGTAAAGTAACAATTTCAGCAACACCTGCACCTATTACACTCGAAAACCCTTTTATTACAATATCTCTGTAGTTTCCTTTGTATTCGTTCGAATCCATTGAATCATCGAGTATACTACGATAAAATATATAATATGATTATCATATCTTTATTAAATCAATTATTTTATATTCCTTTGTGTATAATAAAATTTAAATAAAATTGATTATTTTGTTGCTTGAAAAAGTAATAAGTTTGATTTGAAGCTTTATATTACATCTTGAGAAACCCAATATCTAATACAAAAGAACATATGGATATAACAACTGCTAGTAATAAATTTAATGCAAAAAAAACTGTTGAAAATATCGCACAAGAAATTAAAAAGGAATTGACAGAACAAGCCGATATTGATTTGGGTGGTGTGGACATTGTTGGATTAACTGCAATGATTAGTGAAGAAAAAATAAAACAATTTGATGATGCTGAATATCCTTCTATGAAAGAAATTTTACCTAAATTGATAAGCGGAAATGATAATCAGTCATTCATTGTTAACGATATCGGAGCTATCATTAGACAATATCGTTTATGGAAAGAAAAATTACCCGGTGTAGAAATTTTTTATGCAGTTAAATGTAATTCTGATCCCATATTATTGAAAACTTTGTATTGTCTGGGTGTGAATTTTGATGTCGCAAGCGAAGGAGAGATATCGCTTGTAACGGACTTGGATCCAAAAAGAGAAAGACGAGATAAAATAATCTACGCAAATCCATGTAAAGATATTGAACATATCAAATTTGCACGTTCGCAACAAATTTCGATGATGACATTTGATAGTATTATCGAATTACTTAAAATAAAATTGTTTCATCCGGATGCTGAATTGGTTTTACGTATTCTTGTTGACGATTCAAAATCGAAGATGCCGTTCGGATCAAAATTTGGATGTCCAATGAACGATATTAAAAATGTACTCGTATACGCAAAATTCTTAGAGTTGAACGTTACGGGAGTTAGCTTCCACGTCGGAAGCTGTTGTATTGACGCGTCGGCATATTCCGACGCAATTAAACGGGCAAAAACAGTATTTGACATCGCCAAAGATGTTGGTTTTGATTTTAATTTTCTTGATGTTGGAGGGGGTATGTCAAATAGCAACAAACAAGGAGAAATTACATTCGACCAGATCGCTATTGAAATAAATCGAGAATTAAAGGATTCATTTGGATCACATGAAAATTTACGTGTTATTGCTGAGCCGGGACGATTCTTCGCAGCGAGTACATTTACATTGGTTGTATCAATTATTGGTAAAAAATTAATTATTAAAAATGATACGTACAACGTCGACCCAACCTCAAAAAAACGTAAGAGACCTGAAGAAGACACTAATTCGATGAACAAAAAACCTCATATCGATGAAGAATCATCTGATATGATTCTCGATGATGATACTAATAAAGAACATAAAGTATTTCACTACACTATAAATTCTAGTATCTACGGAATGTTCAATAATATAATTTTTGATAAAGCAGTTCCTGAATTTAAATTACTAAATGAATACAATGATAAAAAATATAAATCTGTTCTTTTTGGACAAACATGTGACAGTGCCGATACGATAGTCACGGGTATTTGTATTCCCGAACTGGCATGTGGTGATAAATTATATGTTGAGGATCACGGTGCTTATACTTCATCGTCAGCTGCCCCAAAATTCAATGGCTTCAAACCTCCCGCCATTATACCTATTTTCACTTATTAAACATACATAATTAACATGTGTATTTGTCATGTATAACTTCTTTTATTTTTCATTTTTAGTATATATATTTACGTAGGTTGTATGTCTTTATCTTAAATTCAATAAACAAAATAATAAACAAACAATTTAATTTCTGACATATAATGATTCCATTTTGTTATTGTCAACATCTTCATCGATACCTCCAAGCAGTGCTTTAAGAATCGTATAACGCAATGGTACACCAACCTTATAAGTCGTAGAATCGACAATATCAGGTATTTTTTCCCATGCAGCTAAGTCATCATCTAATTCTGACAAATATTTTGTAGATGTTTTATCATCTCCAACTTGGAAGAATTGAATACCAATTGCATCTTGTGGATTGATTTCCAATTTTTTTAGTGCACGTGCAACATCACCAATTGATTTCCTTACAAGATCCTTATCAGTTGGTTCTCCGTCCGTAATGACAATAATATTCCAGGGTTTAACTTCAGTATTTTTCTTATTCGCTAATTTCGCAAGATATTCTTTGAATAATTTTGACAGAGCCTCACCAATTGGAGTCCCACCGCGTGCTGAAACGTGTGAAATGATATCACTAATATCTTTACCCCTACTAATATTGTATGATTTCTTATGATTAAGAAAATGAACATTCACGTTTCTATCTCTATATTTATGATATTCATTTTTACTCATTTAACATATTTATCATGTATAATTTCTTTTATTTCATTGAGATTATTACTATTGGGTAAGATAATATTTAATTTATTACATTCTCCCACTATATAGTCAAATATATCATTTTTTTTAACAGTATATGGGATTATAATTAATTTTATTCCTTTTTCGTTTATTAATTTATATTTTAATTTATCACGTGCTTGTTGATTTGTAAACTCCTCTTTTGTTTTATGAAAAAATTGTATATATTTATAATGTTGTCTACCATTGTACTCACAAGCAATGTTCAGTTCTTCATTATATACATCGATTTCTAAGTTGTAATTAGTTTCATTTTTTAACCAATTTGGTCTTATAGAAATAAATTTTTTATTAAATATTGATTCAAATATATCTCGACAAATATTTTCTATGTATCTATAATCTTTACAAAAAGGACACCATCGTCCTCTAGAAATATTATCATATGATGCAAGCCATGTGTGTCCATTATTACATTTCCATTCTATTTTATCCTTGGCATTTAGACATTTAGTTGATAGACATATTCCATTCTGCAGTTTAGCTACATTGATACAATCTTCTAAAGTAATACATTTTTTTGCACAAGTTGGACACCAATGTCCACTTTTGATACTATTAAATTTTGAAGTCCAAACATGACTAAATTTACATTTCCATTCTAATTTAGAATTTGTTTCTGATTTATATTCAGTTGATAAACATTCACCTTCTTTCTCTTTCGCGATTTTTTTACAATCATCAAGTGTTGTTAATAAACATTTACCACACCAACTGTCGTTATACAAAATTGATCCTGTGATTGTTTTCCAATTATGTCCATTTTTACATTCAAATTCCAAAATATCCTTTACTGAATTACAAACTGTTGATAGACATTTCCCACCTTTTTTATTTACTATATCATTTACTCTATCAATGTTAACTTCTTTTCGATTCATTGAACGCGAACATTTTGCACACCATTTTCCCTCTTGAACTTTTGTATATGGCATTTTCCACACATGATTATTTATACATTTCCATTCTAATTTTTCGTGTATATTCACAAATAACTCAGATAAACAATATCCATCATTATCTTTTGCAAGTTTATGTGCATCATTGATTGTCTTCTTCTTTTTATTAGTCAGATTTTTATGTGCACATTTTCTACACCAACTACCTCTATATTTAATTTCACAAAATGGTGCTTTCCACTCGTAACCACATTTACATTTCCACTTTATATATTCATTTGCGGTTGTATACTCTGTTGATAAACATTCACCTTCTTTTTCTTTCGCCCAATTGATGCAATCTTGTAATGTATATTTATTTTTCATTTTTAGTATATATATTAGTGTATATAACGTGCCTTTATACTCAAATAAATAAATTAACTTTTAACATACAATGATTTCAACTTATTATTGTCAACATCTTCATCGATACCACCCAGTAATGCTTTAAGAATAGTGTATCTCAATGGAACACCGACTTCATAACATGTTGAATCGACAATGTCTGGTATTTTTTCTTGTTTAAATAAATCATCATCAAGTTCAGATAAATATTTTGTCGATGTTTCATCATCTCCAACCTGAAAGAATTGAATACCGATCGCATCCTGTGGATTAATTTCCATCTTTTTAAGTGCACGTGCTACATCACAAATCGATTTCCTCACCAAGTCTTTATCAGTTGGTTCACCATCAGTAATTATAATAATATTCCACGGTTTGACTTCTTTATTTTTATTGTTCACAAATTTTGACAAATACTCCTTGAACAGGTTTGAAAGAACAGCACCAATTGGAGTTCCGCCACGCGCTGATACATGTGAAATAACATCATTGATATCCTTACCTCTGCCAATGTTATAAGACTTTTTGTGATTTAAAAAATGTACATCAACACCATTATCGTCGTAAACTGTAGCAATTTTTAGAATTTCACCCGCTGCCTCTAAAGCTTCTTCCCACCGTGTGGGACTATCATTATCTCCACTATGTGATGGATTACCCATTGAAGTACTATCATCAATTACAATATGAATATCATAATCTGAGAGAATTTCAAGCATTTTTTCTAATGCATTACGTTTATCTGCCCTTGTTACATCAATGTTCATTTGTTTACCAATATCTTTGACAACTCTATCAATATCAGCCCTATTTACTTGATTTGTTTGAACCGGTTGAACTGGTTGAACTGGTTGAACTGGTTGAGCAGGTTGATTAAATTGTGTGAAAGGATTATAACCAACAAAGGGATTAGCAAAAAATCCACTTGTACTTTTAACATTTTGCACTGGGATTGGTTGGAACGGAACTTGTTGAACTGGTTGAACTGATTGAATGGGTTGAACTGGTTGAATAGGTTGAACTGTATGGATTGAAGAAAAATCTACATCAAATAATTCATTGTTTGATTGAGTTGGTTGACCAAATTGATTTGGTTGATTTGATTTATTTTCTTGTAGTCTTTTCATCATTACTATCGTTATCTCTAACTATGCTTTGTAACTTGTTAATATACAATTTATATATGTGCCAATAAATCATTTATTCTTCAATTTTTCTTAAATCTAACATATGTATATAGATAGAATGCCGATCAAATGGTCAAAGGATGAACAACGGCAAATGATCGTTGAGCTAAAACAAGGTCATAGTATAAAATCGATCGCCCAAAAACATGACCGATCAGTTATTGCGATTGAAACTAGATTACAAAAAATCGTATATGATGCAGTAAGTCAAGGACACAAGGTGAGTGAATTGAAAGATATAATTGGACTAGATAAAGAAGCTATTGTTAAATATTATAAAGCTTATGTCGACTTTATTAAAACAAATGATTTGCCGATAAGTCAGATGAAAACACGATCAAAAAAACATTCTCACAAATCCGATAATACAGAAAAACAAAGTAGACATGTGAGTTCACACAGTCATAATCATAATGATAATGATGATGATGGTAAAAAGGATGAATCAAAAGAAAAAATAGAAAGAAAACTTTATAGACTAAAAAAATTAACTTATAAATTGATCGTGGAAAATAAAGTTCTTAAAAAAGTTATCAAAACAATAAGTAGTCATGATAAATAATAAAATAAATCATTACATGGTTTTGTGAAGAACAATATTCCAATTACCTCTCTCGTACAAATAGTCAACAATGTCAACACCTGTAATTTTACATAGTTCGAATAATTCTCGTTCTTTGAACAAATGGTAATAACGATCTCCCATATGTTCATCGAATTTTTTCCACGGTACCGAAACATCTTGTGCTGTCATGTTTACAGATTTTTCAGGAAATTGAGCAAACGATTTTTTTTTCTTGTTTGCCTCTCCTTCATCTTCACAAGCCCAAACCGTTATTAGAATTTTTCCACCTTTCTTGGCGATTCTAATGAGTTCTTTTATAGCATCCAGGCGTCTCTCTTCGCTTGAAAGATGGTGTAAAACAGCAATACAAATAACTTTATCAAAAGAATCTGTTTCGAAGGGAATTTTCATGATATCACCTTTGACGGCGTTCAGACTTTTGCCGACACATATATCGACAAGTTCTTGACACATATCGCAACCGTAAAATTGGTCTTTTCTGAGTAGCATATACTTGCCATTTCCACATCCAATGTCTGCGATTTTTGCATTCGAATCAACGGGTGTTTCTTCAATGAACTCTTCTACATAACGCCAATTGTTAACTCGAGTTCTATCGAAGTCGGTTGCAATTTTTCTGTAAATTTTATGGACATGTTCATTCTCAAACAATTCGTGTTCTTGAGACATTTTTGTTTCTTTGTTTGTTTGTTTGTTTGTTTGTTGTTTGGTTTTTGTTTTGTTTGTACACGAATACTTATATTTATTTATTGTGAAATATAATGTGTATATCAGTAATTAGCATATTCAATTATTTTCAATTTGTATAAAAATATTGATTATTTAATATGTTGCGAAAAAGGCATTATGTTGTTAGTATAGTACATTAACAGTATAAATCCTTTTAGCACTATATTACATGGAGATCAATTGGGGTATTAATAACAATCCGAAAAGAAAAAATCCCGATGAGTCAGATAAGAAAATAAAAAAACACAAGAAAGAAATAGAAAATAAAACATTTTCTGCTGATTGTGATAATTCAGATGACGAATCAGTTTCAAATAGTTCATCGACAATTTTTTCGCACGATAACCATGTATATTTTTATACACATGTTGATAATAATTCTATGCTTTCGTTACAAAAGGAAGTTCGTAATACTATTAAACGCCTTTTAGATAAACAACGTACAGCAGAAAGTGTTGGGTTAGTAGTAACAATGCCGTCAATTAAATTACACATTAACAGTCCAGGAGGCGGTATTTTTGCTTGTTTTTCATTCATTGATTTTATGACACAAATGAAAAAAAAATATAATTGGTTGAAATTTACTTCGATTGTTGAGGGAAGAGCTGCAAGTGCTGGAACTTTAATGAGTGTAGTTTGTGATCGCAGAGAAATCACAGAATACGGTTTTATGTTAATTCATCAGTTGAGTTCAGCAACTTGGGGTAAATATTATGATATTAAGGATGATGTAGAAAATTTAGATTCACTCATGGATAAAATAAGAGTAATCTATAGAACACACACAAATGTTCCGTTCACTGAACTCGAAGAAATATTAAAACATGATCTTTATTGGGATTCCAAAAAATGTCTTGAGTACGGTCTTGTTGATGTTATTATCGAGTGAATAATTTATTTATTTAATTATATTTATTACCAAAGTTATATTTAGTTATATTTATTGTATTTATTGTGTTTATTGTCGTGACAACCTTTTTGCATTCTTGGAATATCTTTAAGAGTTGTGCCTATTATTGCGAAATCTTTAACTGCTCTTGTCATTGAAGTCATTTCCATCATAAAAATTAATCCGTGATCCATAGATACTTCTACATCAGCACAACCGGATAATAATTTACCGAGAGCAGATATTAACCAAATTACAAAGGCAAGTGGATACAAAAATGTTTCGATGCATTGTCTTACTTTTGGAACACATGGTGCGCAGGGGAAGGCAATAAAATTTAAAGCACTGGTATATTGCACACCGTCACAAACATTAACATCATTACATGCGTATAATTCTCTGATTGATTCAAATAATCTATTTACATCACAGAATAATTCCACGAATAATTGTGATATGTTTTTTAATTCTCCCACTCTGGCAAAATATGTTTGAACATAATGATCGCAATCGTGTAATAACATTTCATGTATATCAGTGTACATTCTAGATAATTCAAGAAGAGCTGGATTTGTGTATAATTTAACTGCATTACTATATACACGATAATATATATCATCGGTATCCTGCAATGTTTTTATCATGTCGCGTAGAACATTTCGTAATCCTCGAAAGAAGTTCACATCATATAAGAAGAAATTTCCACTCATTTTTTTATACTATATTTATATGAAGCTAAAATAATTACGTATGGGTGAAAATAAATTACATAAAATAAAATCCAACAAAATAGCCCAAAGCAAAACCGAAAAATGTGTCGACAATAACGTGTTGCTTGGTTAGCAAACACGACATTGCAATCATAATTGGAAACATGATTGAAAAGTAGTATAGTTTGTCGATCAACATGAAGGACAATAGAACTGCAAAGGAACAATGAGCAGAAGGACATGCGTTATGCATTTCATCAAATGTTTGCACGTACTTGAGAAGCCTAATCGTGTACTGTGAGAAAATATTTTTCCTGTTATATTTTTCTTTATTGTTATCGAGGAAAAGTCTGTATGAATCTGGAACAGTTGTGGGACAAGAATAAAAACACAAGACTTGAAGAGTTAGCAAAACTAGTGCCGCAAAAATGTAGTCAACAAGTTGTTCGTAATCGCTGATAGTCACAATGACTAATGCGAAAGTCACATAATACAGAGGACTGTAGACAATGATCATTTCTGGTACAAATGGAATGAAGTCGTCGATAAATGTTTCCAAAATTATTGCTTTCTTGTGTGCCTGTGTATATCTTTGGATCCAGAAATACAACTGGTAACCACCAACAATACCAACACCGACAACACTCAACAGTTTGTATGTATCGTACAGCGAAAGGCCCAAACTGTTGTTTCCAATTCCAAACAAAATGATTCCTGTCAATGCATACAATGAATAATATGCGACAATCTCGGACGGATTCATGGAAGTTTCAGTATATTGAATAGGCATTGTTGTGTTTGTTGTGTTTGTTGTGTTTGTTGTTTTCGTAAAACTTTCGCTTGAAACTCACCCAAATAGATGTTTTAGTTAATAATAAATCAAAACATCATAAGACATACAGTTAAATAGATTTTTCAATTTTTTTATTTTTTTATTTAAAAAATTTAACAACGTCTTACAATTCCAAAAAGATCTAAACCTATGATACTAAAGTATTTGTTAAAGTTATCCTGTCCACCGATAGTGAATAAAACATGTAAACCTCCTAACGATAATTCATAAAGAGATGTAATACATGGAGTGCATGGATCTAAACATTTACAGTTGTTACCTTCACAGGGACATTCAGATTTACGATCGTGGTTACGACGATCATCTGATTGATGACGATCATCTGATTGATGACGATCATCTGATTGATGACGATCATCTGATTGATGATGATCGTGGTGACGATGATCATCTGATGATTGTAGATCATCATTATTAATACTATCAATGTATTCAGTTTTTTTGTTATCGTTTCTATTTTTACATTCACAGCCTTTATTATTTTTAACATTGCAAAGTAAACATTTAACTCTTGGATAGGCACCATTGAATAGTAATGCAATAAAAATAACTAAAGCAATCGGATAACTGTGATCGAATTCTTGACAATCGTCAAATACTGGTTTACAATTGCAGCAAATTAATCTGGAGATCAATTCTTCCAATTTATTTTCGCAAGGTAATCTATCACATTTATTGTTGTAATAAGCAGCAATAGCGCGAACCAATCTTGCTAATTCATCACTCAAACTTATTAAAAGATTTTGATTTGCAGTGATACTATCGATAGCACCGAATAATTCAGAAGCAAATGGACCACCTTCACATTTATTACAATTTCTTTGTTGTGATACAGTGCCATCATTACAATCGCATCCATTTCTAAAATCTACGAGTGGACATAATGGTTTGCAATCTTTCAATGATTTTAATACTAAATCATATCTGTAAGCGACTCTGATTAGTTTACTCAAACTACTTGTGCCGCTCAATAGTGAATTAACCATTTGTATTATATGTGTTTGATCTTCAATACTTTCCCTTATGATTAAGTTAAAACGACTCAAAGCTCTTTTAAGAGCAAGTAATCCGTCATAGTCTGTAATTAATTGTGCCATAACTATATATATATTTATACAAAACATAATTATATTGAGGAAGGGGAAAAATAAATATTCGATATTTATACTTGTGTTTTATTTGATGAATCGTTTTTTATAATTTCTTCAATATATATTAACAATAAATTCATCGTTTTAATTAGTGCATTTATAACATTATTAAATGTTATAACATATTTAATTGTGTTGATTAGATCAAACTCGTTTTCAGCAAGAGTATATACTTCATAAATGAACTTATTATATAAAATTTTGCGCATAATATCGTCATAATGCTTTTTTAATTTTTTTATTTATTAATTTATTGATTTTATTTTCATATTCATACTCTAATTTTTGTATTTTTTTTTCATATTCTAATTTTGTATTATCTAGTTTATATATTGTATCCGAATTTAATTTTAATGTTTTTTTAATCTGTTCAATTTCGTCAACTTGATGTTGTAACTCAGTAATATAATTGTGTATATCAGGATGTATTCTTTCGGAAACAGAAGAAAGTGATTCTGTTGATTCAGTTCTAAAAGTTCCTATCGAATCATTATCTGTATCTGTATCCGTTTCTGTGTATTTAATATTATCATTATAATTATAATCGTGGTGTGGTACACAATTATTTGATTTAGGGTGGTTATTGGACATATGAATACTTTATTTAACTTAAGTGTTAATATTTTGTTATATTATGATATCACAAAATTAATTATAATTTATAAAAATATTTTAAAATATTTTAAAATCTTCCGTTGCCGGCTCCACTTCTCCATGCGGATCCATTTGTCACAACTCTTGGTTTTTCAATGACTTTTGGTTTTATTTCATTTGATTTTATACTGCCTTCTAATTCTGCAATACGACGCAATAATTTATCTTCATTTGTGAATTCATCATGATCTAAAGCACCCGACACATTTGATACATTCGATATATTCGATACCCGTTGTGAATTTACATTACTCGGTGGTATTCTTATAATATTTTGTGAATTTGGAATTGGAGTTGGGCGAATTCCGCGTGTATGTGGTCTCGGATATTCTTGTACCTGTTGATATTCATCCGAATGTGACGCTGATCTGTGTTCAATTTTATTCCTTGGATGTGAAGAATGTAGATGTGATGGTGGAGAACGCGGACGTGGATATGGTTGGTTATGTGGTTGGTGATGTGGTGGGCATGGCTGTGGTGAACATGGACGTGGTGGACGTGGACGCGGTTCTGAATGTGGTGGACGCGGACGTGGCTCTGGATGTGGTTGATGATGTGGTTTACAAATGTGACAATCTGGTTCATCACATTTATGGTGATGATGAGGTTTGCATATGTTACAATCTGGTTCCTCACAGTGATGATGTTTGTCACGATCTGGTTCTTCACAGTGGTGATGTTTATCACGATCTTCACACTTATTATTGCAACATCTATCAATTTCATTAGATAATTTAGCTACTTCATTGCCGATACAAGATACTTGAGTAATTACACTATTCAAACTGCTTTTTGTTGCAAATTCACAACGAGCAAGTTCACAAACTTTACATTTGAGTTCTTCTTGACATCTTTGTAAATCTTTATCGTTTTCATATAATTCACATATATCCTTTTTAGTTTCACACAAATTATGTTCATCGCGTGCGACTCTATTTTCTAAACAGCATAATTTACTACCAAATAATTGGATAAATGTTTCAAACATATAGACAGACATCAGACGAGGATCAACACATTTAGATGGTTTTTTGTTTAAAAACAATTGAATAAGGGCACTGTTTAATTCGACTAATTCAAAATTACAATCTCGTCCTCTTTCGAATATCTCGTCACATGGATTGTGTGGGTGTGGATGTTCTGCTTGTTGTTGTTGATGTTGTTGTTGATCTCTAGATATTTCTTGTCCTTTGTTTAAATTTTGTTTATCACGACAATCATCGGAGCAATCACCACATTGACCACAATGTCCACATGATTTCAGTTTTTCAGGATGACATGGAATAATTGTTTTATTATCTTTGCAGCATGGGGCAACACAATTCAAATTGATTAATTCAATAATAAATTCGGCTACGTGTCCAATTTTGCAACAAGTTACTTTATTACATTTTTCTAGTAAACAACATAATGTTGCCAAATCATTACTAACTTCCTGACCAAGAACATCTGGAGTAAAAATATCAGCAACACCACATACATTTGTAACACAAACTATCGGTTCTAATGCTACTCCGGCAGCTTGTAATGCAAATTTGCGTACAGCATATGTTGAATCACATGGACCGGTGACCAATGCTACCCATGCATTATAGTAAGTCAAAGCCAAATCACCAAGTTTGATGGTTGTTGACATCATACAATTTGTTATTGAATTATATTCAACGACAGTTATGTCGGGTAAGTATATTGTTCTCAAAATACCATTGCAATCAAGATATTGTCCAACATTAATAAATTTCATTGTAACAGCTAGAGCCGGTTCTGTGGAACTTGAAAATGTAGTTTGCGAATTGGAGAATGTAACTTTCGGTGGGACATTGACTGAACTGATGAAATTGGAACTATTTTGTATAAACGATAGGAAATTTGCACTCAATATACCATTTAATGTCCATGGTGGCATGAAAGCTGGTGCAGATGATGTTGGAGATGCAACACCCCAGTTTGTAATATAATTTCCAGTTGTTTGAGAAATTTGTGCAATGATATCGGCTGATAAGGTTGCTAGTTCTGTGATAATTTTAACCTCACAACTTGTTTCACATTCACCGCAAGAAACGCAATTTGGACAGTTACTCAATACCACAGATATTTGTGCCAAAATTGATTCTAGTGTAACAAAGCTGAAATCAGGAGCTCTCGGATCATTTTGTGGACTAGTCAATGATGTCATTATACCTTGAAAAATAGTATAGTTTGCACCACTTGGAGCAAATGCAGCGATCAATGTTTGTATCGCGCTAATAGCCGCAGATAGTTTAGATTGAATTACAGTATTGCATGGACACAAAAGAGTATTTAAATATGCGTTATAAAAATTATACATTAAATCACCAATATTGAAATTAACTGATCCGGATGGAACTGGAACACCAGTCGTGGAAGTTGTTATATTGTTTATGTTTGGTAAATTAATCACTATACTACCTACTTGTATGACAGCTTGTGTTAAATTGGCTGCATAATAATTTGTAACTGGGGAACCTCCATCATTATCAGAAAACACTATTGGTGTTGCTGGTGGATTTTGTACTGGAGATGAAATCGGTGTCATATCAGGAAATGTTGTTGAAGCAAATAATCCAGATAATCCATTTCCGTCTTCATTATCACCATCTCCTAATAATGCGATGACTGCATTTTCACAACTTGGTGTACATTGACATTTCTTTTTATCGTTACATTTACCACCTCTTTCACAGCAATCTTTTTCACAAAGAATTTCAAGGATTTCTCTGAAAACGCATAAAACAGCATTCGGGTCAGTTATATCTGTGCCGAATAATTCTGCAATAACAGTAGAACCCTCTTGTACATATCCACAAACTAATTCGAATAATGCTTTCTTTGCTGCGACGAATGAGACTAATCCAGTGGATGGATTGTGAATATAATTATTATATGCCGTCTGGTAAGTTTGTAATGTAATAAACAAAACGTCTGATTCTGTAGGTGTTTGAGATGGGTTGACGACTGGTGAAACATTTGTAGTATAATTAAATGAATATTGAATTAATTGTCCAGTTGAACTATTTGGTGCTCTCGGTGGATTACTGTTGGGAATTGGTATGGGAGATTGGAACAATAATATTAATTTACAAATATAATCGATTACAGTTGGTCCAAATACTGAATTATTTGTTGGGATGACACCTTGTGTACCACATCCACAACCTGTTGTTTGTGTTGGTGGAGTTGTTAATAATTCTGGACAAATTGCCGATTTAGGAGCGGTCTTTTGCCAGTTATGGCCAAAAATATTTAATGTGTCATTTTGATAATAACTTGATATCAAAGTATTTATTTCGTTTTGATTACAACTCATAGATAAGTATTTATATTCTTACATTATATTTAATTAAATTTCATGGATGAAAAAATATAATTCATATTTTTTAAAATATAAATTTTATTTGTTATATTTTTAATTCTATTTTAATTCTATTTTAATTCTATATAGAATCTAATTTATATTTACTGCGTTATTTATAATTTTTATAGTTTTATTCATTTATCGATTAATCTCTTAATTACAATATAATATATTGTCATTATTCATATTATTTGATTCCACAACTTTATTGAGTGAACTCAATTCATTTAAATGTTTTCTACAAACCGGTAAATAATATATACCTATTTGTATTTTTGCTTGATTGGTCGTGGTATTCCAACTGAATAATGCCGGCGTTCCATCCGAACAAACGTCACAAAATGCTGTTAATTTTTCAACTGAATCACACAAACTAATTAATTCATTCATTCTTTTATAATTTGTTCATCATGTGTTGCCCAATAATGTAATGATGCAATTGTATATTTATCGCCATAAGCTGGTTTATATGAATTCCATATTTTTTCGCACCTACTTTCGTCAAATTTTTGAGGACATTTTTTAGAAAATTCAATATATGTATCATATAAACTGTCATCAATGCCTCTTAATACCCATCCAACAGCTAACCAATCATGATAATTTTGAGATCTTTTCTCAGATAAACGACTGGTCAATAATTTAGCTGTATTAATATTATCATTAATATCATTAACATCATTAACATCATTAACATCATTAACATCAATACCCGAATAAATATCTTTGTATGACCGACCTAAATTATTATTATTATTATTATTATTATTATTATTATGTTTAAATTCTGGTTTAAGTGAATATTCTGTTTTCTTTTTTCTTAAGGATAATATTTTTACCAATTCATCAATAAAATATTTATCACAATTAGTTGGAATAATTTCATGATTATATACCATAGTCAGATTGTATGGTTTTTTATCTAGTTTAGAAGAACCATACATTAACCACGGAACTTTGGTAGCATATTTATCGAATTCACATTCAATAGATGTACTGAATACCACAGCCGACATTATTTGATTAACAGCTTCATTAAATATTAAATCTCTGGCATGATTATCAATAAACACGTATGGATATATTATATGAATTCCATCTTTATAGATTTTTTTTTTGTCATCATAGTATGGTTCATTCCTTTCAAAAACAAAGGCCTCAACATTTGTTTCTGGAATATCAATATATTTTTTAATTACCGCATTAAATATGGCAATAGTTTTTTCAATATTATCAACTATAAAAACTCTATTCGGATCATTTTGTCTTATATCAACATCTATTATCATGGGACCAATATTATTTTGTTTTTCAGCAATATGTAAATTTGATTCCTTATTTTCAAAATGGCATTCAGTCAATAATTTAGAATAAATATATAAAAATAAATTGAGTTTATTATCCGGAACAAAATATTTTCCATACGGAAACCCAACGGCAACATGTGTGCATTCAGCATTTCCGTATACTTTATATTTTTTTAAAAAACTGTAGAATTGCGTATTCAAATATGACATTATTATTTTAAATAAATATTCAGATGTTTTTTATTATGATGAAAATTATAATATCATGAATATTTTTATATAGAGACTTTATGAATCAATTTTATTTTATTTCAATTTACTAAATTCTATCGAATGGTTCATATATATGTCAACATACATGGATAATAAATCAGCATATTTTTTACCTGATTCAGTTCCAACAAAAAGTATTTCCGAACAAATATGTTTATCTGAACAATAATCCACATATTTATCGATAATACTGATGATCAAATGCTTAATTGTTTTGTTGTTTTCATTAACAAATTGAAATTTTTGATAAAATTTTGATGTAGATAGTAAATTATCTACACAGCTATCACAATCATCGAACTTATCAGCTTTAATATCATTCAGTGCATTAATAAAATTTTTATTATTTACATCGAAGAATGGGATAGGATCAAGAGTATCATAATTAAATGTCTCATCATCGCATTTATCATATTGTGAAAAAAAGATTTTTTTAATTTTTTCTCTGTTAATATCTATCGATGTATTACCGTAACCAAAATATTTAGGTATTTTAACGAGAGGATTCCATACTTTTAATATATCTGAATTTTTTTGATTTAATAAACAAACCAACCGATTTGATTCGTCAACAAAAGAAAATATCTCAAGATTGTCACCATAATTTCCATATATGAGCAATTTGATATAATCTTTATCTTTTGTTGTAAATGGTAAATAGCTATTTGTCAATCTTAATAGTTCATTAATATAAGTATATTTGGAAGTGTCGTTATTAATGAACTCTTTATTATCATAATAGGTTGCATAAATGAATTCAGCAGTTACACAATCAACATGATACTTATCTAAAGTATTAAATATCTCGTTAAATAATTCATCTGGATTTTTAAGTTTATTGTAAATTTCCTTTACTTGTGAATCTTCCATCTTGTATATTATTTCATCTTGATATTTTATCTCGTCAAAAATAATTATAAAAATTTTTAATTAGATTTAATAAATTAAAAATTTTTATATTCCACAACCCATTTATCATTAATTTTATCGTAGTTAAAAATTACGAAGTCGGCATATTTAGGAACATATGAATGTGGGTCAATATTATCAGTGTCAAAATTGTATGACGGATCAATCACTTTTACAATAGCATTTAAAAATCCGCCGTGACTGACACCGAATACGACATTATAACTGTTGGCATAAGGTTTAATTTTCTTTAGATACGATTTACATCGCTCCATTATAGTTTCCCAAGTGTCAAATTCTTGCAAATTGAGATATTCAAATAGTGTTCTATCTAAATGTTCAGTTTGCATTTCTCGAAATACTGTTTCTCGCAAATCAATATCAATCATTATTTGAATATTTTGCATTGAATTTGATTGTTTGTTATAGTATGATGCAATACATAAACTCGTATCGAATGCACGTTTATATGGCGATGTCAAAATAATTTCTGGCGATTGTTCCATAATATTTTTCAATTCATCTAATTTAGTATTAACCATGTCGACACCTTCACGACTTATGGAACAATTATTTTCTACCATATGCTCTCTAATACTGTGCCTGAACAAAACAAATTTCATATTGCTATATTGATATCAATATTATTATTAATCAAGTATTTAAATTGATTAATTTTATGTCAATTTTTATTTCAAATAATTGAAAATCTAAGTAATAATGCATTATATAAGCAAAACATGAATATCAATATATCAGTACATTTATATACTAATATTTTAACACACCAATAAAATATAAAATATAAAATATAAAATATAAAATAATGTCAAAACTAACGATCGTAAGGACAGAGATGCAATCCTTAGCCTATACAAACTGTGTATTCATTAATAGTACAACACATTCCCTCATCGGCAAACCATCACATGTAATGATTGAAGGATATCCTTTCTGTGTAAATTTTAACCAATCAATTCCTGATAATTCTATTTTTGTAAATCGAGTTCATCGAGATCTATTATTCCTCAGTTTGAATACTGAATACGAAGTAACAAAAATAAATTCCGTCGACGGATTTTTCACTAAAATATTTAGTGTTACTGTTACTGTTAACACACTGGTAAAAACTACTCCTACCGTTTCTTGTGATAAAGAAAAATTAGACGAACTGGTTCGTAAACAATTTAGTAAATTAATAATGATAGAGGGATCAACCTTTTGTATCGATTATATTGGTACATCGCTAAAACTCGTTTTTACTGGTTTTCTTAAAAAACAACCCACGAATGCAATAAGTGCAATGACTGCAGCAGCAATGAGTGCAATCAAATCTAAACAAGATATATTTATTTTGGATGATGACACTATATTAAATTTTCGTGTTGCGAATGACCAAAAAAATATAAAATTTGATAATGATGTACCCAGTCTGTTTAAGGAAGATTTAAATTTGCAAGAATTAGGAATCGGTGGATTGGACGACCAGTTTGCTGAAATGTTTAGACGCGCTTTTGCATCTCGTGCACTTCCTAAAAAAGTTATTGAAGGACTAGGGACAAAACATGTTAAGGGTATTTTATTATACGGTCCACCCGGAACAGGAAAAACACTTATAGCGAGACAAATTGGAAAAATATTAAATTGTAGGGAACCAAAAATCGTACAAGGTCCATCATTGTTAAATAAATATGTTGGTCAGTCGGAAGAAAATGTCAGAGAATTGTTTGCAGATTCTATAAAATATCCGGATGAATTACATCTCATTATTGTCGACGAGCTTGATGCACTATGTAAACAACGCGGTTCAAATTCATCGAGTACAGGAGTCGGTGATAACATTGTAAACCAATTCCTTACAATGATGGATGGTCCTAAACCACTACCCAATGTTCTCACAATAGGTATGACGAATAGACGAGATTTAATCGATGAGGCAATGTTACGTCCAGGACGTCTCGAAGTACAAATTCATATTGGATTGCCTGATACAAAAGGACGTATTGCTATATTAGAAATTCACACTAAAACAATGAAACAAAACAATTACTTAGATGGTGGTGCTGATATTAAAAATATTGCAGAAAAAACTGTAAATTATACAGGTGCAGAAATAGAAGGTTTGGTTAAAAATGCTACTTCATTTGCTATTTCGCGTGTTGTCAATGCTGATAATGTTAAGGAAACAATAAAAAATGATAAATTGCGTCCGATCGTTTATCAAACAGATTTTGAGAAAGCACTGGATGGTATCAAACCTATGTTCGGGAACATCAGTGACGAAATAAATCAATACACAAAATCACCATTTATTATGTGGTCTGATGAATTAGCTGGGATATATACGGATATAATCAAATATATAAATAATCTTAAGTTTGGTAATGTATTATCGGTTGTTGTACAAGGATCATCAAATATCGGTAAAACAAAATTATTAGCAAAAATAGCAAAAGAAAGTGGTATTCCATGTATTAAAATGATTACTGCTGATAAATTATTGCGTGTTGGTGATAAGTCGAATTATATAATTTCTGAATTTGATAAATGTTGTTCCGCATCGGAAAGTATTTTAATTCTAGATAACATCGAAAGAATTCTCGAATGGAATAGTTATGGTGGACGATATGATAACAAAATAACACAGACACTTATGACTTTAATACGCAAACAAATGAATGAAAATAATAAACTCATCATAATGATGACCGCTTTGAATGCTGATGTATTAACTAATTTAGAAATAGATGGTCTTATTGATTATACATACGAATTACCAGAAAAAATTAAATCTAGTGATGCTGTTTATGTTTTGAATGAATATTGCAAAAATTTAGAAAATATCGACGAAAAATCAAAAAATATGTATATAAGCAAACTAACAAAGGAATTAACACATGATGTTCCTAAATTATTTAGGGGGCTTAAGACATTATAATATTTTTAATAATTTACAATAATTTACAATTATTTACAATAATTTACAATAATGTGTTTAATTCATGGTGTGAATATTTTGTCTATATAGATTTTAATATCAATTTATTGTATTTTTTTTATTTAACCCACAAAATAAAGTTTAATATAAATTATATGTATACTTATATGTCGGTTCAGAATATAAAAAATGTTGGGAAAAAATTAGTTTACAAAAATTGTTCCCATTTGTATGCTTGCTATAAAGAAGTGTTTACTAATGAAAAGTTATCTACTAAATTAAATTTAAAACAATGGCCCTCCGGTAAACACAATGATTTCGCCTATGAAGCAGTCAAATTAACTCATTATGTATTTAGAAAAATAGACCATGTCCACGATTCAAAAAATAAATCGTTGAATGAAAAGTATTTGAATGTTGTTGATAATTTAATAAGACTTATTTCTTTATCAATTAGATACACTCAAATTACTGAAAAGATTGCTGATATATTCAGAGAATTATTAAATCTTTTTAGTGAAATAAAAGATTTATTCCTAAATATTAAAGACGTTATTGATGAACCTAAAAAACATAAACATGATCATAAACACAAACATGATTCCATAGATAATGAAGATAAATTGAAGCTACTCGAATTAAAGGAATCATTGGTTTTTGCGACCGAAGATGATAAAACTACCGACGATGGTGCCAATAACAAATCATTTTCCGGAAATACACAAAAATCCGTCAAATCAATAATATCCAACAAATCGGTCCATCGAGAATTAGATCCTATCAAACCAGTAGATTCAAATAAGATGCAACAACTCGACTTTGATAAAGGATCAAAATCCAACAATAAATCGGATGATATCGCCGTTTTGAAGAACGAAATTGACAGTTTGAAATCAGCAATTGAATCTCTAACTATTCTTGCAACACAAACAATTAAAAAACCAGTAATAATAAATGAAACTGTCGAAATTATTAAAACCCAAGAAATAAATCAAATAGATAAAATCAGTGATGTCGAAAACGCTGTAAAAAACAAGGCCGAAAATAAGGCGGAAAACAATGAAAACAATGTAGAAAATAAATTAAAGTTTTCCAATGGAAGTAACTCGATTAATAAAATGACTCAACTTCTTGATCAAATGAACCAATCCAAGCCACATAGCAATCATAAAGAACAACAAAAAGAACAACAAAAGGAAAATGAAAAGAAAAAACATGCATTAAATTGTTGTATGGATAAAATTAATAATGACAACGTTTACAAACAACCAAATGTTTTACTCGGCGACATTGATAGTGATCGTGATCAACACAAAAATAAAAAACAAGCAAAACCATCTAGTCAATCCAACCAATTTACTCAACAGAAGAAACAATCTGACCAATTTAATCAATTTAATCAATTTAATCAAGTCAATCAATTGGATGAAATGAATCAATTTAGTCAATTCGATACAGTTAATGATTTTGATCAATTTACTCAATCTGAACAAAATAATCACCACAGAAAACAAATAAAACAATCTATAAATAATTTTGATTCAGAAGATGATAACAATGAAAATAACAAACAGTCTCAAGAAGCCTTAAAAAAAATAAAACAACAAGCGTCATATAATCAATTTATTCAAAAATTACGCAATTTTAATCATAAACCTGATAACTCAAACCAAACGAATCAATCTAAACAATTTGATCCATTGGGACAGTTTAATCAATCGAATCAATTCGCTCAATCGAATCAATTCGCTCAATCGAATCAATTCGCTCAAATGGGCCAAATGGGCCAAATTAATCAATTCGATCAATTAATTCAACAAGATCCATATAGTCAATTCAATAAAAATAAACAACAAAATAAACAACAAAATAAACAAAATACTTTTGATCAATATGATCAGTTCGATCAATTTGTGCAAGATAAACAAAAAATAAATTATAATCCATTGAGTGATATGTTAAAAGGTAAACCAAATTCATTGAATAATCCATTTACTGATTTTTCTAAACAAAACACAAATTATAATCCGTTATCTGACTTTTCTAAACCAAAAGTAAACAATCCATTAAGTGGAATGGGTGGAATAGGTGGAATGGGCGGAATGGGTGGAATGGGTGGAATGGGTGGAATGGGTAATTTTAATCAAAAAACTAATTACAATCCATTAGCTGGTCTAACTCAAAGTAAAAATAATTTTAATAATTCAAATAATTCAAATAATTCAAATAATTCAAACAAATCAAACAGTTCCAAAGTTATGTCTTTCATTGATTTCTCTAACTCGATTGGAAAATAAATTAATTAATTGGATCGATCATTATACTTTCTCTAAATGTATAGATATCATTAAATTTATCTAGTTCTTTACTCAACATCATGTATAATTTTTCTGTAATAAATGGCATGATAGGATGCAATAATTTTAATAATCGTATAAATATTTTACACAAATTTTTAAACGATTCATATGATTTATCAGACTTTGTTTTTTCTAGATATGTACTACAAAAATCATTCCAGAAAATTGTATAAATGGTTCGTGCGTATTGATTGAATTCATATGTTTCAATAAATTTTTTAATCAAAACAACAGATTCATCAAGAGATTTTAACATAGTAACTTCTTCATGTTGTGTAATATATTGTTCCATATCATTTATTGAATCACGTTTCATTAGAATCCATCTGGCTGCATTCCACATTTTTATTGTTAATGATTTTCCTGTTTGAAAGTGTTTCGGATCTAATTTAACATCTTGATCAGTCGACGAATTACATAGTAAACTAAATCTCAATGCATCTGTTCCGTATTTGGAAATCACATCTAGTGGGTCAATGACATTTCCTAAAGATTTCGACATCTTGACACCATCTTTGTCGCGAATTAATCCATGCAGATAAATATCTTTGAATGGAAGAGTATTTGTTATTTCGATTGATGCCATCATCATTCTTGTCACCCAGAAAAATAGTATATCTCCACCAGTAATTATAATATCGTGAACGATTGGTTTGTCTGGATTATCTTGCGTTCCGAAAGACCATAACCATGATGAAAACCATGTATCTAGAACATCTTCGTCTTGCCTAATATTGTTTGAATTACATTTTTCGCATTGTGTCGGAACATCTTCTGAAACATTGATGTGATTGCAGTCATTGCAATACCAGACGGGTATAGAGGGTCCCCAAATTTGCTGTCTGCTGATACACCAGGGCTCAATATTTTTCAACCAATTTTCGAATATATTCTTTTGGAATGATGGAAAAAAATTAAAATTGTCTTTTTCTTTCATGACTTTATCTGCTAGGGGTTTCATATCAACATACCATTGATCACTGAGATTATTTTCGATTCTACCTTCACATCTATAACATGATTTTATCGTTAATGAATGTTGTTCCATTTTTTCAATTAAATTTAATTCGGTCAATTTATTTATAATATCATTAACCAATTCGTGTGAACCCAATTTATTATTTTTGCTGATTGAATATTCTGGCAGTAAAACGTTATTTTTGTCGCATATATTAATGACTTCGATAGTTGGATTTCTTTTATAAATACCGTAATCTACTTTATCATGTGCTGGTGTAATTTTCATTAGACCGGTTGCGAACTCTTTTTCCACCGCGATATCTGAAACAATTGGAATAACACGGTTGATTAATGGCACAATACAATATTTTCCTTTAAGATTTTTATATCGTTCATCATTTGGATTAAATGCAACAGCGGTATCACCGAATATAGTTTCAGGCCTTGTTGTCGCAACAATTAAATATTCATCTGAATCGACTATTTTATATTTAAGATGGTATAATTTACCTCCTTTTTCAGTTGTTTTCGTAATAACTTCTTCGTTAGAAAGAACAGTGGAGCATTTAGCACACCAATTTGTTATGTACATTCCTCTATAAATGAGATTTCTTTCATACAGTTTAACAAATACTTCGTGAACTAATTTAACATAGTTGTCGTCCATTGTATAACGTATTTTATCCCAGTTGCATGATAATCCGAGCAGTTTGAGTTGATCAATAATAACATTACCATATTCATTACTCCAGTGAACTATTTCATTAAATAATTCTTGTTTTGTCATTTGTCTAACATTTTTTCCTTCTTTTAATAATTTTTTTGTAACGACCGTTTGACATGATATACCAGCATGATCTGTTCCGGGAATCCAGTTAATATTATGAGTTGGTCTTTTAGTTCGAACTAAAATGTCTTGCAGAGTATTGTTCAGGGCATGACCTACGTGGACGCGACCACTACGATTAATTGGAGGAATTGGTATAGAATATGTTGGTCTACTGTCATCAAACACGTTAAAATAGTTATTTTTTTGCCAGAACTCTAATATCCCTTTTTCAACATCAATGAAGTTATATGATTTGTCCATTTTATTTATATGGTTTGATTTAATGATATAAATACAACTAACTATGGCGATTAAATGTAATATAATTCAATTTTTCATCATAAAATTAATAAAACCTTTATTTATTCAAATTATCCAGAATAAATAAACCAAACAAACTAATTAAAAACAAACCTGGCCCTATTCTCATACAGTTTAGGTAAAAACTTCACAGCTTCAGGATTTGGTTCTTTGCCACCCAAACTCGTTCGAACCTCCATTAAGATGAGACCCAACATATTTTTACCTGTTCCGTTTTGGTTATCAGCCCAAAATCCATCTCGATTCAAAACAGGGACATGTTCGATGAGATAAGCGTCATCTGTGGCTAACAATACTTTTTTGAGATCTTCGTTTTGTGTGAATTTGCATGTAACAATGTTTCTCATGATATCAACTTTGACGGTTTCCCAATCTGCTCTCAATTTTATACGGCGTCCCAATCTAAATGAATCACCGGCATATGTGCTTTGGGTAAATTCTTCGACTTCGTCATTGTTTAAAGTTTTTGATGACTGAAATGCGTGCTCAGACGTTGGAAAAATAAATTCTTTCCCGTTGACTGGAACTTTCAAATTAAGTGTTCCTAATGCATTCTTTGATCCTTTCTTGTGAGGATAAAAGTTTCCAAAAACTCCTGTATCAATTGTTGATTTCGAAATACTCCAAAATCCTGTTTTTTTGTTAAATGTAATGATATGGTGATCGTATGATTCTTGACCGTTATAAAACCATATGTACTTTACTGTGTCAGACATTGTAGTTTATAATGTTTTTATTATGTTATAATATGTTTAATACATAATCATATTATAAGTTATTTATAATGATAATCATTCAATTTTATTTTTATTTTTATTTTTATTTTTATTTTTATTTTTATTTAAGTGAGTGTCGATGTAAATCTTTGTACCATTATATTTGCTGTTGTTGATTGACCCGATGTGATTGTATTATTAAGACTGAATTGGGTCTGTGATGGTCCTGTAGTATAAATGGTTACAGGACCATTTATGGTGGATGATAATGGAACTATATTTATTTGATAATTTGCATCATTTTGAGATGGATAAACTATTGAGAAACTAGTAAATTGAAATGTTGTTGTACCGCTATTTATCGTAACAGATGGTATAATTATATTTTGATCTGCTGTGCCGGCATTAGAACTATTTATTCCCTGAACAATCGGATTATAATCACTGGTAGAATTTATGACATTAATTAATGCTCCGGTACCGATTAAGAAAAATGGATACGTTCCGGTTATGGAAGAATTAGTCATTGTAAATGACGAATTAGGTGCAACAATTTTTGGAGTAGGAGTGGTAGTAGTACCATTCAAGACAACAGCAGCATTATTTCCAGATGAAAACCCTACTGTCGTTCCAGTATATATCCAATCACTATTACGAGCAATAATCGTTCCTACAATATTATTATTTTGCGATGAAAATATAAATTTAGTCAAGGAAGCAATCATTTGAGCACCTGAACTAATACTTAATCCCGAAGCGAATTTAATTACAGAATCATCGCAAGTAAATATACTTGTATCTTCTACATTAATTGATGTTAGTCCAAATGTAGAATTATTTGCCTGAAAAGTTGTTGTGCCTACTGTAGTAATAAAATTTTGATATTCCGATTGATCACCATTAAAAGTAGAATCAGTAATTGATAATTGGTTATAGAAATTCGAACTATTGCACGTACATGTACTTGAATTGCTCACCGTCATCATCACATTTTTTTCAAATGTGGAATTATTTGCTTGGAATGTAGAAGATGCAGTTGAACCAATTGTCACCGTATGTGTATATTCTGATTGATCACCAATAAAAGTAGATCCATTATCGATGGATACAAAGCTATTGAAAACTGAGTTATTACAAGTGCATGTGCTCGCGTTATATGGAAAAATTGATGCATTGGTTTCGAAAGTTGAACTATTTGCTTGAAATGAAGAAGTTGTATTTTGTCCAATATTTATTTGGCCTAAATATTCCGATTGATCTCCAACAAAATTAGATCCATAATCAACAAACAGTTGGTTTCTAAATACAGAACTATTTGCTACGAAATTACAAGCACTGGTTTGTCCTGCTGTCACGATAGCACTGAATAATGATTGATTTCCAACAAAAGTTGATCCATTATCAACAGTCAATGATGTAATGAACGTGGAACTGGTTGCTTGTAAAACATTTCCTGTTCCCGATACTGACGCCGTGAAATATTGTGATTGATCTGCGATTACCTGTGAACCATTTATCACTGCAATAGAATTATAATAAGAACTTGTTCCTACTAAACCCGATCCATTAACATTAACTGATCCACCAAAACTGGCATTATTCGCTGTAACACCAGATGTTGAAGTAATCGATACAGCAGCTGTTGGTACATTTGAATTATTTAAATTTGTCGGAACAGTAATGTCTACACTTGACGCATTTATATATGATGAAGTTGCATTAATTTGAGTACCACCATTTCCAAATCTAATGGTTGACGCAGCACTTATATTTGCATTATTTAATTGGATTGTAACGGAACTACCAATAGTCATAAGTGAACATATAAACGATGAATTGTTGAACTGAGCGCTTACTCCCGGTTCAATCGTTATATAACCATTTGGACTAATAATACTTATGTCGTTACACTGGCAACTTGTTGTGGAACCAGTAAAATTAATTGATACGCCTGGCGAAAATATTTTTGTTCCTTCAAGAGTAATTTGTCCATTGAAAGTAAGGCTCGAAAATGGTTGGTTTTGACTTATATCAAACACAGAATTTCTGGCTTGAAAATTAATTGTATTGATAGAAAAAAATCCAAAATTTAATATATTTGAACTATATGATTCATCTGCTTGGAAGGTACAACCATTTCCTACAGAGGTTGTTCCTCCTATGAAAGAACAATTTGATGATATAAATACTGATGTATCAGAAAGTGTTACATTTACAAAAGTACTTCCGGTTGCATTCATAATACCTGTTCCCGTAACATTTATATTGCCATTTGTTCCTTCTTGTTGTGACAATGATGAAACAACAGTATTAGAATTAACCCCGAGAGTACCTGATCCCATTATACCTCCATTGAAAGTTGATATTCCAGTATTTATTGTCATCACATCAGATGAATTAGGAGTTATCGAACAATCATTGAATTGTATCGTATCAATATTAGTAGAATTTATTATACTATTTCCACTTATTATACAATTCGTACAAATTACGGTACAATTTCCTGGAGTATTAATTTGAAAATTTTGTAAGTTAACCCCTGTTATTTCAATTATACTATTAGCATCAGGAGTCCAATTTAATCCATCAATAATTACTTCATCACCATCTCCCATAATATTAACATAACTGGTGTTTTGAGTTCCCGGTGAAAAAGTACCTGGATATACAGTAATTTTGTAAATATTTGTTGATCCTGCTAATCCTGTCGCTGTACTCATTGCTAATCCTAAATCCGTAAAAAGAGGAGGCGACGGACTGGTACCGTTACTCCACGATTCAGCTACGAAAAATGTATTTGCTGGAAAATTTGTTGCACTATCTGACCCTGATCCCGCCGGACCAGATGGACCGACTGAACCTGATGGACCTGAAATACTTATACCTGGTGAACCAGATGGACCCGAAATACCTATACCCGATGGACCAGATGGACCCGAAATACCTATACCAGGCGGACCAGATGGACCAGATGGACCCGATGGACCAGGTGGACCACCAGATGGACCTATTGAACCAGATGGACCGATGGGACCAGACAGTCCAAAACCGACTGAACCAGATGGACCAGATGGGCCTTGTAAACCTTGACCGGGAAATCCACGTGGTCCTTGCGGTCCTTGAGTGCCTGGCGGACATTGTACACATGGAGGGCAACATTTGTTACAATTAGGTTTAAAACATCTACATTTGTTCTCATACTGAGATTGATTTATTGAATAATTTATATTATTCATGACTGTATATTATTGATAGTTATATATATAACCACTAATAATTTGAAAATGTAAAAAAATAATTAAAATTTTGCATATATTGTGTATTATATACTATGCGATTTAATTCATTTATATCATATATAAAAATCATTCAATTTTTTTTATCCAATTTTTAAAATAGTCACACGAATAATATATTTTTGTGATGTAGAAGTTGTGGGTATAATGATGGTACCTACTCCTCCATTAGGACATAATGCAACATATCCATTGGTATTTAAGCTGTTGTCGACTATTGCTCGACCATGAATCCATGGTGAACCTGGAGAAGTTGTACCACTCGGTGGCACTAATCCTGCAATGGTTGAATCGTTTAATATAAGGCCCGGAACTGTTGCAGAATTTCCAATATAAAGAGCAATAGCTGTCGCTGCGCTCCCTGTGGGATTTAAACCAAGTTCATAATCAAATATATATATTCCCTGAGCAAGTACGAATACTGTTCCAATATTGGGACCATAATTTAATGTTGTCGTACTTATATTGCCTGAACTATTATTAAAAGTAGTTGTATTAATTAAAAAACCTTGATCGCCAGGAACTAAATTATTTGTACCAACACCTGAACCAATTGTTGTACTATTATAGACAAATTCGGCAGCACCTATTAAAGTATTTGATCCAGATGGGCCACTTGGACCAATCGAACCAAATGGACCAGATGGGCCACTTGGACCAATCGAACCTGATGGACCAGATGGACCAGATGGACCCGATATAGATTGACCTAATGGACCCGATGGTCCTGAGATTGATTGACCTAATGGACCCGATATAGATTGACCTGATGGACCGGATGGACCAGAGATTGATTGACCTAATGGACCTGATGGTCCTGATGGTCCTGATGGTCCTGATGGTCCTGATGGTCCTGAGATTGATTGACCTGATGGACCCGATATAGATTGACCTGATGGACCGGATGGACCCGAAATACTTATACCCGATAGACCAGATGGACCAGAGATTGATTGACCGGATGGACCACTTGGACCAGATATTATTTGCCCAGGGAAACCACGTGGGCCTTGTGGGCCTTGTGGGCCTTGTTGACATTGAACAGACGGTGGACAACACTTGTTACAGATTGATTTGCAATTACATTTTTTTTCAAAGTCAGATTGATTTCCAAAATAATTTATATTATTCATGACTGTATATTATTAATAATTAATTTTAAAAAATAAAAAAATATTAAATTACTAAATTTAATTATGCATATACCTCATGATTGTTATACTTGTTTAGAGGCATTTTTTCCACTAAATTAACACGACAGAATGGACATGATATCAAATTCAATGAACACGAATCACATACACCATGACGCATATCATTATGTAATTCAGTTAATTTATCGCAAACTTCAAAACAAATTGGACATTCAATATCAATTTTAATAATATTACTTAATAATTGTTGAATTGCAATTTGAACGATTTCTCTTGCCTTATCAAATTTGACAAATTCAATTGTACTATTGTTGGCATCGGTAACATCGTCTTCAAATTCATAACTATTTTTGTTTTTATTTATGACATAATGATTAACATCAGTCATATTTCTAACTAGATCCTTTAAAATTCTCGCTGTAGCATTTCTAGAATGTTTGTATCCATGTATGAGTTGATTATAATTATATTTAACAGTTTCATCTTCATAATGTTCGAATACTGCTGAATCTTGTTTAACTGAACGAATAATAAGTGTCTTTGTTTTACGAGAACCCAATAATTGTGGTTTAACTTGTTGTCCGTATGAAACAAAGGTTTTAAGTAGTTCTACGTTATCCATTTGTGCCAATTTGATGATCCATTGTTTATACAAATGAGATTTTCCTGAATGAATCAAGTTAGGGTAATTTATGCAGCCATTTTCAACGAGGAATTTTTCCCATATATAACTATAATCTGTGTGACCATCACCTGGATTAGTATCATTTTCATCATTTTCATCATTTTCATCATTTTCATCATTTTCATCAATATTATTATTATTGTCATTGTCATTTTTGAGTACCAAATCTAGTGCTTTTTGCGAATTATTGATACGATCAATATTCCGATTGAGTAATTTATATAGTTCTGGTGTTTCAGTCTTTGATACAAGCATTGTGGCATTTAAGACAATAAATTTCTTATCTGTTTTCTGACTTGTAACATATATGTACTCAGCAATTGTTTCGTCACTCAAATATTTATCACAATATGGAGAAATTATGAGGCAAAAAGGAATAATACCCTTGAACGTAAAAATATGATTACGTAACAGTACTAATCGTTCTACGAAGTTATTGTATGAATATATACCATCGGTGATCATATTAATTGTTTCGGTAACAAATGACCAATATCTCAAACTATTTTCCACACCGGATCCAGCATTTGTATGCAAATATTTGACAACATCATCGACACCAACAAACTCATCACAGTTCAATTTAGGAATTCTCTTCATTGATCGTTCTAATATCATTCGGAGTACATTATCTTGAATTCCATCGAATGAACATCCGATGTTTACATTATCCGATTTAAGTTCTCCTTGAGATAACAGACCCATTAATAAAATATCCATATTCATTAGATTACTTTTATGTACAGTTTCCGGTGATTCTATCATTAAATTATACATCATCCAATAATATTCTGGAACATTTAAAGTAGACATAAATTTTTTGTATTCAATTGCGTCGTATTCTGATTTATCACGATTAGAAATAAGTTTGTATAATTTATCCTTTTTTTCTAACAGTTTGTTTATATCAATATTGTAGTCAAACTCAGCAAGTAATTTCCTCATAGACCACATAACTTTCCAACAATTTTCGGCATATTTTTTATCGTTTGTTGAGTAAAATTTATTTAATGTTGCGATAAACATTGCCGAATATAACTCAAAACTATCCAGTGAACTACACAATTTATTATCTGTTTCTGAATAAGTGGGCAAAATAGTTTTATTATCTTCATCTAGTTTAGGATAACGACACGATGAATTTAGCCAATTTTCAAATCTAGGTTTTGATTGTTCCCACGCAGAATTATTATGCAATACGTACAAAGGTACATAAAATTCGTTCGGTTTTCTTTTGTCCAAACCAACAATATCTTCAACTACTAAATATGGTGGTGTGTCTGTTTCAACACAAACTTTATTTGAATCATATGGTACTGTTCGGAACGCAGTAAATACATCACGTTCTGTTCTATTATCATTAGTTTTGAATACATTCAGAACATTTGTTTCCACATCTGATAATTTAATATTTTTTCTGATTTCTACACCTGCATATTCTGATGTTTGTTTTGTTGTATAAGATTTAATCGATGAAACTGCTTTTCTGCGATTATTAACAACTTTCGACATTGACTTTAAGATAATATATAAGTAGTATAAATTATTGAAATAAATATTTATGTCAATATTAGTGAATGATTTTCAATAATTATATTGATATGACAATATTATGTTTTTTCAATCTTTTTTAAAACAATAAAATATTAAAAGTTAATTCTGAATATAATAAAATAAAAAATATATTATAGTTATATAATATCTACATAACATATTATAGTAAATGCAAGCTAATACGAATAATTACATTCACGTTATTGTGTATATTGTTATTGCACTAATCGTCATATTTGTTCTCTATAAATTATACCAAGCCGTTTATTCAGAACATTTCGGAAATGAAAATATGCCTTGCTCATTAAAGAGACCAAGAAGAAATTACACAGCTTATGGTGACAATAACGATCAGTTATTATTAAGTCCACAAGCTATGTACGATATGGGTGCCGAGGAGCAACCGTGTGATGACAACAATGGTATTGTAAGCGATTATTTCGATCGTTTCCCAGTCGAAAAACCCGCAAGATTTGACAGAAATAGTTCAGAAAGTTTGGAAGAAGCCGGTAGTGTCAATGCATACGGTTACGGAGGTACTTATTTAGGTCTCGAAGATGTTGACAATAATCAAGATTATGATAAAACACGTCGTGTGAGAATGCCAGGCAAAGCCAATGGATGTAGTTTGAAATATCCAATTCGTGAATATATGGTAGATTCGGATGGTACTCCAGTATCTCCTTCTATAACCGGAGACAACCTCATTTACAAAATGCCAACAGAAAATGAATTATACAACTCATGTGATGGATCACCTCTCGCATGGAATGATTGTGTCGAACAAGCTGGCCCTCAACAAGAATGGAGAAGTGACAATTTCTATCCAAAAAGAGCTATTGAACACCCCGAAAGAATAAATAAAAAATTATTCCCATTACATGCTCCCCTCTCACAAGGACCACGTGGAATGTATGAAGATCAGATGATCGAAAATATGGATAATGTTTCACAAGAGACTATATCCAGAATAACCAACCAACTTTTTTCTACCGGTCTTCCGGCAACAATGAATGCTAATGGAACAAATACTAACATGAATTCCGACAATAATGCACCATTGCCACTACCATGTGGATCTGCTGGTGGTGCCACAACAGAGTTCGGATCAATGCCAATTTCTGAAATGGAAACCAATCCAATGGGTCAAGGCGGTTCTACAATGATAGTTCCAACTCCTATCATGGCCGAAGTGAGTGCAGAAAGTAATAATGAAATACCACCGTCCATGATGGCTGAAGCAAGAATGAAAATGAGAAGAAATAGATCAAGAGGAAGAGGTAATGGTAACTGTCAAATTTCAGAAAAATTAATTATAACTAAAACTTGTTAAATATAAAAAATTATTAATTCATTAAATTTAATAAATTAATTTTAAGACATTTTTCTCGATGATTTTTTAGATAATTTTATTGATGATTTTTTTAGTGGGATATCATTATTAGAAGAAATAATGTAAGGTTCAATTTTATTTGAAAAAGATTCTGAAAATTTTATAATATAATGATTGACATACCATTTCCAAGTACTCTCATTTAACATTTTTATGTTGAATTTAAGAGTGCGATTTTTTTTATTATATTTAAAGTCCGATTTTCCATGATGACCATTCAACATAATTCTAAAATAGCCATATTTATCTGTTATCATCCATAATATACAACCTTTCGTTATATCTTTTTTATTGTATGTAATATAGTTCATTTTTTTACTTTTGGTGCGTGTTTTCCATAAAAATTTAGCATGTTTACCATTTACTTCAAAATCTTCAATATCATCTTCTTTTATATTAATTGTATTCTTATAAATTTCACCTATTGTTGGCATATTATGTAATATATTATATAAAAAATAAAAAAATCCATTATATGTTAATAATCTTTGTTCCATTTTTAGTATCTTGGAATGTTAAATTGACTTGCGGTAATCTAACATCCCTAATCCAATCAGTTATTTCATATATTTCTTTCTTGGTTTGTTTATTTTCTTTCGAAATCGTATTTGTATAATTTCTGAGTTTTTCTCTTATATCGATAATGACTTGTTTTAATTCTTCATCTATATTCGATTCCTTTTTCTCTTTATAATCAAGTCCCAATCTATTAAGAAAATTAAACACATCAGTATATATACTTTCTAATAAATATTTTGATGGTTCTGGATTCGACATGTAAATATATATTTTATTGATGTATTCCCTTAATGATTTTATTATTAATGGTGTATTGAAATTGTCCTTTATTGCTATATTAACAAGTTCAGTAAATTCTGTTGTATCAACGTTTAATTCATTGTCTACTTCGCTAAATTTGTTAACTAATCTCGATCCCTTTGAAATCATAAATTCTATATGTGTAAAAAATTCTACTATTCTATTATCTAATTCTATCATTTCCTTTAATGTATCATCATTCATATCCAATGGACCATCCCATTTGTGTAACATAACTAAAAGTCTTGCTTGTCTAGCTGTGTATTTACTTAAAAATTGTTTTATTGTCGTGAAATTACCGAGTGATTGTGACATTTTTATACCCGCATTATTCAGATGACCACTATGAAGAAAATAAGTTACCCAATCAGGATTTTCCGTGTATGCAGTCGTTTGTATGTATTCATTGTTATGATGTGGAAATTTTAAATCAATTCCCCCACCGTGTATATCTAAATGTCCCCCAAAAATTTTATTGATCATCACGCTGCATTCTATATGCCAACCAGGACGTCCCTTAGTATCATCCCACACATTATTAAACGATATCTCATATTTTTTTGCTTTTTTCCACAATGCAAAATCTTTTTGATCTCTTTTTTCGTTGCTATATTCATCTTTAGAACTGGCATTCCATATTTCGTTTAAGCCGTCAGAATCGTGTGTAGTATGTAAGCAATTTTTCTCATATTTTTCAAAATATTTTTTTGTGTCTAAATAAACAGATCCATTCGATACATATGCAAACTGTTTTTTAACTAATTCATTAATATATTTTGTTATGTCGTCAATTACATCACTAACTCTTATCGCAAATGTCGGCGATAAATTATTTAGAGCACTCATATCATCCCAAAAACTTTTTTCTTGTTTTGTTATAAATTCCTTATAAATTTCATAGGACGGTGTCATTTCCTCCTCCGTAAAATTATTTTCTATTAAAAAAGTTTCCAGTTGTTCTAAATTCATGTATGAATTTGTAATTTTCGATGCCAAATTATTCCAATGTTGTAATTTGACTTTATTAAGAATCTTGTCATCAATATCAGTAATGTTCATACCATAAAGTACGTCATACCCTGCCATATCTAAAATTCTTCTTATTATATCAAAAGTAATGAAAGTTCTTGCATGTCCGATATGCGAATCGTTATAAACTGTCGGTCCACATGTATAAAATGATAAACGACCACTTTTTTTTGTTTTGTTTAATGTATTAAATTCACCCGTTAAACTATTTTTAAGTGTCAATTCCATATTATAAATTAATGTTGTCAATTATATTTATATCATTATTAATGTGCATATTTTTTATTAAATTATCAATTTTTTATCCACAAGTAACTGAATAACTAAATAAATAAATAAATAAATAACTAAATAACTAAATAACTAAATAAATAAAATTATTTTGTATGTGAATTATTTTTTGTATTTTTACTACTCTGACAAAAAAGATAATGTTGTTCTTCAAATGCATTTTCTTGACCAATTTTATAACCATATTTGTAAGCCTCAATGTAGTCATCTGATGCATTAAATGGGTAACTTTCCTGACCATAAACATTGTACATTCCTTGTTCAAATCCGTCTTTTTTTCCATCTTCATAACCAGTTGAATAACTGTTAATATCTTTTGTTAGAGTTGTCATGTCAAAATATTAAATTAATAACTCAAATTATTGTCTAAAATATAAACGATTTATTGAAATTATAAATATTAAATAATCAATTAAGTTATAACATTATTCAAAATATCGTAAACTTCAATTTTTATACTTGAAATCATTTGTGTTCGATTTTTGAAATATATTTGGGATGAATTACTCCATCAATCCCCTCGCTTAAAATGACGCCATTCGATGATTCATAAAATTTAATACCATCTTTCATTGCTTGATCCATATCTATAAATATTAATGATTGAGTATTATGTCTTATTCCACTTAAGGCATCGAGTTTATTCGTCAAATGAATATGTTTACGACTCATCCGATTGAGACCCGTTTTTTTGATATCACCAACATATTTAGTAAAAGTACCGTGAAAACATATCGGATATGGTTCTATTATTAGGTTCATCAATTTATCATCTTCAATAAGAGAACCTGATTCTTCATTATGACCTTGTGCTGCTCGTATATATTCAATACCTTTTCTATCAATAATTACAAACCGTTTTTTATCATTATTTTCTACAACACTCATAATATCTGTGCGCGATGCATTTACTAGTTTCATCAAATCTACAAGTTTTACACTTCCGTCACTTTTGCCATTTTCGTCTTTATAAAGTGCAATACCCGAAGCATATAAATTATGTCTTAATTCAAACGACAATTGTTTACTCAGATGTGTCAAATGTTTGTTACTTTTTAAACTATTACCTATCGATTGTTTTGCATCATGATGTCCTTCCTGAACTGCCTTTGTTGGATGGATTGGTTCTTTTTGTTCTTTTGATTCTGTAGATAAGTCTAATTCTCCAGAAAAATATTTTTTGACGATTTCATAACATTCACTTATAATTTCACGCCTACGAGGTTTGAATTCAAAATCATTGAATGTTAATACAATCTCTACATCATGCCATTTTGCTTCTACTAATTCTTCTGGATCACAACATACTGGAACAAATTTCTCATCACCAGTAAAAATACCAAGATAATATATAATTGTATTTTCTATAAATTGATATTTATTTTCATCGATCAATTTAATCATTTCTGGTTTAACACCAGTTTCTTCTTCAGTTTCACGATAAGCGCACGCGAGATCTGTTTCCCACTTGTTAGATTTTTTTTTTGAATGTCGTTTACCTTTTGGCATACTGTAATGACCGGCAGGTGTTTTAACTAATAATGTTTCAAATTTACCATTTGTTTTGTTAACTTTAAATAAAGGAATACCAGCGCATAAATACGACATGTTTAACAATATTCGGTTGAAATTATTTACTTATACTTTCTAACAAAGATTGATAAAGTAAATGTTTATCAATCTTTATAATTCAATTTTATATTATATTATATTGATTTATTTATATCATGTGAATGCTACAAACGTTTGATAAATTGATGCATTTTATATCAAACTTGCAAATTAATTTAGTTAAATCATATAGTTTGCCTAATTCGCCATGTTCATTCAGTTTATATAATTCACCTAATCACAATAGTCAAAATGATAAAAATAGTCAAAATAGTCAAAATAGTCAAAATAGTCAAAATGATAAAAATAATTCTAATGATTTGACCAATTCTAGTAGTTTAACAGACACAAATAATTCTGACAGCAATTGTGTTATTTTAATAGAAATAAACTGTATGAAATGCATGAAATTAATGAAAAAATCCAAAGAATATTACGTTGATAAGTGTTATATTGAAATAGCAGAAAAAATTATTAATGTCAATGATACTGAAATTCTAAGAATAATAACCATTATATCAAAATTGATGGAAGATTATGATATTGATATTATTAATATTATTTCAATTTGTATTCTTATGGAACGTATCGATTATAATATTGCGAAATTAAATAACGAAAATTGTACGGTATATATACCAGTAATATTATGGTTAACGCAAAAAATAATTCAAGATGAATGGTTCACAAATAAATCATTGTGTAAATCAATAAATAAAATACTCCAAAAGGATCAAAAACTTACACTCCAATATATAAACACAATCGAACGCACAATATTAAATGCACTTGATTTTAAACTCATCATTACAACTGAAAATTTATTGGATAAATTAATATATTTGAGAATTAAATACTAATTATTTTGTACGTAATTATATATAGCCATTGTATCATGAACTATGATATGAATCCAATAAATACAATAAATCCAATAAATTCTACAAGTCCAAGTTATTTGAACCAATTTGTTTGTTTTCTTTTTATAATGTTTCTTATAACTTTTTTCTTTATTGCATACAAATTAGGGCGACGAACTTATTATATACTACAACTAAATGACTATCCGAATAGTATTTCTGAACAAGAAAATACATTACCGACAACATCAGCTGTTAAATATTTTGATGAACCAGCTGATTTATTATATTCGCCGGATTTCACAATCACTATGGGCTTCATAGCTGGATTAATTTGGACATTACCAGGTATAGAAAAATTAATGACGCATCCACTTAGTTATCTATTTGTTGGATCAATAAATGGAATTATCGCGGCATGTGGAGCAAGTTGTATACTATTAATAATTCCTTACAATTTAATTCCAATCATTCCAGTGTTATTGTTTGTATCAATTGTCTATTATTTTTACTACGGGTCCTGGATGAAGTAATAAAAATTATTAAAAATTAATAATAAAAAAATTAGTGCCATTTATTCCAGGCAATATCAAGTATACAAAATGCTAAAATTGAAAATGATGCAAATGTAGTGATTCCCGCTTGGTTTCTGTAAACCGTGTGAATTTCTTTTAATATAACATATATGTAGGCCATTGGCACAACTTGCGCAAGAAAGTTAATGAATTGACGATGAGAATAATCGTACCCAACGATACCGGACAATGACACATGCAAAGCAATGTACACATGTGTCATTAAGCTCATGCAAAGCAAAAAAAGTGGATTCGTGACAATATTGGAAATAATTAAAGCTGAAGACATTTCTGTTCAAAAATTATAAATTATATAAACAATAAATTACCATACGTATTTGCTTTTTTAAATGCAATATATAAGTATATTTAAGTATCAATTTTTTTTACTATTAATAAATGCTAAAAGGGGATACATTATTTCAGTTGATGTAGATACATAATGACCACCATTATGTATTAAAAATAATGTTTTGTTTGGATCAAAATATTTTCTGAGTTCGTTCGTGATATCCAATGTAACTAATGTATCTCTCATCCCGGCGATGAACACCACCGGATATTTTAACGTATCCTTGTAATATTGTTTGTACACAGTGTCGGATATTGATGACGCACCTGCCAATATAATAAACTTTGGTTCATATGTATCAATGATTTTATTTTGTATTTGATATGTAAATATTTGTGTTAAAACGGATCCTTGTGAGAATCCTAGTATACCATCATATTGATCACTATTCCATTTACCCAAAACATTGTTAATGCTCTGTTCTATCGTATCATATTTTTCTAATGTCAATCCTGTTTCCCTCGTTCCAGACCACCATTGAAAATATTCATTTTCTGATTCTGCTAATTTATCCGTTTCCGGAGATATTTCGGAAGTGAATTTGATTGGACTCGTGTAAAAATCAAATTCAATTTCTTTCTTTGCAAATTTTCTTATTAAGTCCTTCATTGATTTTTTCATCATATCACCACTGTGTCTAAGACCGTGCAAACATAATATTTTCATTTGTTTTAATAATGCGGTGTTGTCATATTATGTTAATTTTATATAATATATTTATTTCAATTATTTTACTTTAAAAAATTGATATATTTATTTGTTAGTTTAGTTTAGTAAACTTTGTATTGTAAACAATATTGCCTGATAGATAATTTGTTTTAAATGTCCCGTCTTAAATACGAACTCGTTAGTTCTAATCACGAATCCAATAGTTCTAATTACGAACTCCCAGAAATTATTCAAATGGAACCGATTTCTGATGATACAATTCTAATAAACAAATCCGAATTTGAACAAACAGAACAAATAAAACAAATAGAACAAATAGAACAAATAGAACAAACAGAACAAACAGAACAAACAGAACAAACAGGACAAACGGAACAAACAATTCAACCAGTTCAATCTGAGTTTGAATTACCACAGGTTCAAATTGATATTGAAAATGTTCCTAACATAAACCAATTTATATACCAAATACTATTACAACAAAGATTATATGCCCAACGAATATTAATAATAATTATGCCATTACTTGCATTAATTGTTGTTTCTTATCTGTACATCTATATGACTCAATCTATTTTTAATTGGTTTGAGTATTTTGGTATGTCGAAACAACAAAATGATCAAAATAATCAAAATAATCAAAATAATCAAAATGATCAAAGTGATCAAAATAATCAAAATGATCAAAATAATCAGCACAGTTTAATGTATTTGAATGATTTGTATACTTACATTAATATATGGATCGTGATATATATATTTATATCATTTTTAATAATCGGGAATACAAAGGATTATTTAAAAAAAATAAATTTTCAACTACATGAATATGAATATGATTCTAATCGAGAAATTACTATCCCAACAAATATATACGATAATTATTTAACTATTTTTCATAATATTTGGGTATCTATCGGAATTTATCGAGTCTTCCAGTATATTTTTACCAGCGATAGATTATACGTGCTACTATGCATAATCGTATGTTCCGGATTTCTATTCATGATTTATAAATTATCTAATTTGTGTACACAATTTCGCTTTACATATCGTGGTAATAATGCAAGTGCAGCCAATATTTTATATAGAAATGTACAAAATATTAGAAGTGAATCATTATCAGATGATGAAATAAATAGACTAGAAAATATTATGTATAGAAATCTCGATCAAAATGATCAAAATGATCATCTTTATGACGAAAAATGTGCATATTGTCTAATCGAATTTGTTGAATCAGACATTATACACAAATACAATTGTTCCCACATATTCCACACTGAATGTTCAAAAATGTGGTTAAAAATTAAGGGATCTTGTCCAACCTGTAGAGCTCTTGTTATCCCCCCGGTTCCACAATGATAATAATAATGATTCCCTAATCATCTGTATCAAATAATTGATAATGTAAATAATTATAAAATTCTTCTTCTATTGTCTTATTTTTTTTATTTGCATATTTAATCCATAATTTTGTCAGTTTGTTGTAATCGTTACATGGAAACATACGCCCACACATTACACATTGACGGAAATAAATATGAAATAATATTCCCCATTTTACTATAAAATATATACACAAATTTACTATGTATGAGGAAGATACTCAATGTATAATAATTATTGAACTAAAATAAATAAATAAATAAATACAGTCTAAAAAACTACTTTTAGGGTAAATGTAATTTAACCCAATAATTTTTGCATATCTTGCTCGGTATAATCCTGCCATGATTTAATATCGTCTAAAGTGATCATGTTTCTGTCCTCCGAGTCTCTATTTACAATTGGCATGATGTGCATTTTGACAAATTGGGGAGTCATTTTTTGATGTTTGAGAAGTGTTTCAATATCACAGTCCTCTAAAATTGACAAAATTTTGTCTTCATCAAGAACTTCTTTTTGAATTAACTGATCGATTTTGAATCTGACAGTGAGTTGGTTAATATATTTATCCCAACCATCATGTCCATCCGATTTATTCATTCAGTTTCTTGTTTTAGATTTTATTATTCTATTTGTAACGTAAAGTAAGTTCTAGGTATAGATCCTAATACATTTGTGTTAGACTTTGTATAAATTTACTAATTCAAATTTTTATGGTAGATTTAATAGTTAATTTTAGATAATCCCTCGACGTTAAAATATGGAGAAATAATTTTACATTTTGCGATATTAAGAGTTGATATACCATTTACATTTCCATTTAATATTCCTATATGGAGACCATACAGTGATGCCTTAGAAATACCATTCAAAGAAAGTCTCATGTTTTTGAAAAATATATTTTCTTGTGATCTGTTGATAACTAACTTGGAAACTCCGAATATGTCAATGATACAATTATTTTCATCGATTAGATCATCAGTTGTAACTAACTCAGATGTCCCATTGATACTGACATTATTTAGTTTAATTTTTGTATTATCAAATTTATGTTGTTTAATATATTCTTCTCCATCGGTTTTGATATCCGATGATTTTTCAGAACCAAACACCGTATTTTTAAATAATTTCCAAAGTCCTATTCCATTATACATTGTTATGCTTGTCGATATAGTTCCATTTTTTGTGTAAGTTTTATAACTAATGCTATTTTCTGTAACCAATTCGGGTTTCGATTCGATATCAATTTTTGAACCATTGGGAACAACTTTGACACCGCAATCACATGATAACATATCTTTAAACAATGTACATGATGCTACACCATTCATTGTAATATTATCAATATTAATAATATTTATTGGTTGCGTCATTTTAGAAAAATATTGTATTATATTGTATAATATTGTAAAATATTGTAAAATATTGTAAAATATTATGACTATACAATATAGCTAAATTTCAGTTTTTTATGCAAAACACATATATAACTTTTAATATCTATAAATTATTTAATTCTTTGTGTCTTTGATCTATATATTCCTTGCATTTCATTATAAATATATAATCGGGATATTTTGGTATAAATTGAGAATAACAAACAGTATACATATCATTTTTTGTCAATTTTGTTGACTCTACACATTTATTCGTTAAATGATCCAGCGAATGGATCTCATTTGTAGAAAAACTTATTACATCAAAAATTATACTCTGATTGTTTATTCTAAAATTAACATAATGAGGGGAATTTATAACTATTTTAACTGTTATATTATATTTTAATGATGTGTTAATTGGAGGAGTTGCTCCCCTGGAATCATACGGATCAATTTGATGTATAAATGGAACAGATTCATCACCCGATGACGCCCCTCCAGATATGACATGATGTATATCATTACTATTATCATATATATATTGAAAATTGTGTTCATCAGCACATAAATAAAATTTAATTTTGTGTTTGACTAAAATATTATACAATGGATCCATATCAGTGTTAACTATGAATGGTTTTTTAGTTTTGTGTCCGACAGCAAAAAAAGGATGATGGCCGACTATAAATATCGGAGAAGGATTTAAATTATTATTTATTTTCTCTTTTGTTATTGTTGCATCTAGCCACTTAATTATATCATTTTTAGCAAGTGTTCTCGCTGCAGCATCCAACCAAGTATATTCTTGCATGAACATGTTTGTATCGACGAATATTACAGTGCAATTATTTTTGTTGTTTTGTAATCTGGTAACATAGTTTGTTGAAGGTAATATCCATTTATTAGTCGTAATTTTATTTAGAGTATAATTAATACTTGTTCCCATATAAGACTTATATATTTCATTTGCGAATACTTTTTTTAATTTAACATCATGGTTTCCGACTGACATAAAGAAAGGTATTTTAAGATCCTTAAATTCATCAAATCCGTTGTTCAAGTACTTTACCATTTGCTCGTCTGTCGTATCATCTTTTCCGTAATAATTATCACCAGAAGTAATACTACAAATCGGTTTATACACATCATTATTTTTACTCATCATATCAACCATTATTTCGAGTGATTTTAATCCTTTGTATCCCGACAAACTAGAGTCAGACAATGTATTTTTTTCTGTACCATTCCAACAGCCAAAATAATTAAAAGAAATATAGTCGTCATTATCTACTTTATACATAAACATTGGTCTCAGTTCTAATAATTCACTTATAATACTATTATTATTTTCTAAATCCTTAGCATTGTGAGAATTAATATATTTTATTATTTCATTTAGCTTTGGAGTTGAATTAATTAATTCAAGTTCAATTTGAATTTGAACTGGTTTATCCATTTATATATTATTATTATATATGAATATTATTAATAAACTAAAATATTACTATAATTATTTAAAATCGAACTTTTTGAGCGGGATTACCTTTATGATTTTATTTTTACTCTTCACTACTATTTTAGTTGAAGGTTTTTTTTTTGCTTTCTCGATTTTTTCTATAGTTAATATATGCGTCTGCTCTGACTCGCCTTTATTTGACACCTCCTTTCCCTTCTTTTTTGAAGTTATTTTCATTGGGGTTATCGGCTTTTCTCTTCCCTCTCTGCGGTAATTTTTTAATCTTTCCTTCGTTTTCATCCAATGATCGATTATCTTTTTATAGTTGTTTACTGCATTCTTATCACGATTTATACATCCCAGCCGTCCACTTTCAGTTTGATACTTTAGGATATGATGTATTTTTCGTATTTTGCCTTCCTTTAACGGATCTTTCAACTTTAAATTCTCGCATATTGTTTCTGTTTTATAATTTATGCACGATGTTTTATATTCATCAAAATTATATACTTTGAATTTCCTTGCTAGTACTCTCTTTAATCGGATATTTGGTGTCGATATATAATTCTGCATTTGCTTTGGGATTTCCCAATCTCCTATTATTATTACTGCATCCTTTCCATATTTTTTCTCTATTGTATTCAGTAAATTATCATCACTTCTTTTACTATTTAAATATGAATACCATTTCAATTTTCTATATAAAGGATCTTCATATCTTTTTATTAATTTTACATTTGTTATATTTTTCTTCTCAATGTATTCCTGAAATTTTTCAATGCTACATGAGTTAGAATTATATGAACTTAATTTAGTTTCCATTAGTGTTATATTTCTTTTAATTTTTTCATTTTCAATTCGTTTCTGATATTGCAATCTTTTCGTTTCAAATACTCTTTGTTTATTCGTGTATCTAAAATAAATCCCTTTATCATCCATCATCATGAACAAATTTGTCTTACCAGGATCTATATATATTTTATAAGCTTCTTTTAATAGTTCCAATTCAACACCCTCTAAATCATCTATATAAGGGAATTCAATATGTGTAGGTTCTTTTTCTTTCTTATTTTTATTTACTTCTTTGTTTTCTTCTAATTTAATTTCGTCATCTAATTCATTTAAAATACTACTCATATTTTTGTTTTGTTTTATTTTATTGTCACTAATATTTTCATTCAAATCTAATGACATATCATTCAAGATACTATTTTTTGATTTAGTTTCATCACGTTTTTTCTTTCGTGCTATTTTCATCTTCATTTTTTTTTCTGTTTCCTTTTCTATATAATTTTTATGCATAAATTGCAACGATACAGCAAATCCATCCGTCATCATGAAATAATTAAACACATAATTTTTATGTTTGAATATTTTATTATTTAAATTTATAAATTTGTTCCATATATTGTCTTTTTGTTCTTGAATCTTATCTAAATATGAGTTTTTATTTTCCTCATATATGTCAATTAATGCCCTTGTATCTAACGGTATATATTTTGGATATAATGATTTTCTTAGCGGAAAAAACTGTATTTGTTTGGATCCTACCTTTTCCAATTCTACATTTATATTAAACATATATTTTAAATATTTTTGTGGATTTACTTGTATGTCATAATAATATGATTTTGCATAAGTCTTCGGAAAAAACTTTTCCTTATATTCATTTATCCAGTGATGATATTTCGGATCAGCATTTAATGTATCTTCAATTAAATCTTTCTTTATGCAGTTTATTTTTTTCCATAATTCTTTTTTAAGTTCTTTTTTTTGTTTCAGAATCAAGATTTATAATATTCGGATCATTATTAAATTCCTTTTTATAATAAGAATTGACGAATCGTTTAACATGGTCAATAAATCGTTGTTTTATATTATTTTCGATATTAGTTAACATATCAGTACATGTATAATCAATGATTACAGAAAGATTGCGTTCAGTAAATAAGTCAAGTTTGTAGCCTAATTTTTTATAGGTATCAGTATAGAACGTTTTAAAATCAATGTAAATAAGTAAATTATCACCTTTAGGTTTAGGACCAGCAGAATCTTTAAGGAAAACTTTAAATGCCATACGAATAACACCTTCAGTAATTAAAATAAGAGGTTTGTTTGTAGAGAATTGATGAAGAATCCATAAACGTAAAAATTGATAAACATGAATAATTAACTTATTCATTGTAATGAGAGGTAATTTAGAAATTTTATGTTTATCAACAATGATTTTGTTAAGAGAGATTTTAAAGGTTTTATATTTATCGGGTGGTTTTTTTGGAATTAACATGATTTAGTAATGTAATAGTAATCAAAATAATAAGTAGATTTAAATCTGACAGTTTTTAATTCAATTTTTATATATTTATTTTATGTAATAATATAAAAATTATACTATTGTAAACACGATAAATTTGAAAAGTAATCACGTAACGAGTTCGTTTTTAAATAATTAGGGTAATAACTAATTATTCAATGTAACCAATCAAAATAAATTGTAATCTTCATCGTGTGAATGACATCATCATTACTGGGTTTAAAGACACCACTTGAATATTTTGGAATATTATTGTGAAATTCGGGAATCATAGAAAATAATTTTCTGGTTGTATCTTGTTTAGACATCTTGGAATAATCGTCGAATCTGTCAATAGGATGCGATGAAATAAATTTTTCCGTATATGAAAATTCTCCATTAATTACGTCATCATATGTGAATTTTGTACGAACTTCTATATTACTCATATCATTTTTGTCTGTAACAATATGATCAATAGGTACCATCCTAACATTCCAGTTTGAAGTGGTGAATGGTTTGAATATATAGAATTTATCATCATTAATAATGCCAATTAATTCGTTTGAAAACTTAAACATATTCGATGATTTAGAATTAAACCACTCGATGAATGGCTTGATTGTTTTAATTTTTATCATGTTTGTATTCATTTTATGAATAAGTCTCATTAAAAATCTTGTCCAAAATACTTCTGATTCGTCGTGTAGCATAAATATATTATTAACGACAAATCCAGTATGACCACCTCTAATACAATTATCGCCTATCGAATTAATCTTTTTATCTATGTAGTTACTAAGTTCGAGTGATTTTTGTCCCAAATTTATTACATTCGTTGTATAATCACCGAATTGACTCTCTATCAACGGAAATACTTTTCTTCTCATCACACCACGACATGACCAATCTGGTGTCGTGTCTTTAGTGTAAGGTATTTTGTATGATTCCGCAAATGCCAAAATATCTTTCTTTAGATGAGATAACATGGGACGTAAAATCGTTACATTATTAATTATGTTCATTTCTGACATCACATAAAGATCCAAAATGTTACGTCCTTTTAATATATTCATGAATACATTTTCGGCTAAATCGTCTCGATGATGACCCAAACAAAATGAAACAGATCCAAAATGATCGTTAACATATTCATATGTATTAAATCTAATTTTTCTTGTTTCTTCTTCATAAAATGTTCTGTCGATCGGCCATTTTGTATCCGAATCGTCATCGCTAGTTAAATCACTAGAATTGTTTGGTCTTTTCATGTAATCAATGAATTTTATAATCAATGGAACATTTTCCATTTTACACCAATCTCTTATAAAATTAGTTTCGTCCATGCTGTCGGACCTATTACCGTAATAAATATGGACAGATACAACTTGTTTAATAAATCTTTCTTTTTCAAGTTGCTTTAAAATATAAGTCAAAACCATACTATCGACACCTCCGGAAAGTGATGTACCAATAATAATCTTTTTATGTTCACCGTTTGGATATAGTTTTTGTAGAACATTTTTGATTGTCGTGATAAGTTGTTTGTTTGAAATTTTTATCATAGCATCATTTTTATTGACTGTGGATGTATCATAACAAACGGGATCGAGTATGTTATGCGAATATTTCTCCAGTAAATTTATATCATTTTTGGAATCACTAATGTTATTTATATCAATAACAATTCCGTGCGCGATAATCTCTGTGTAATTTTTCAATGTTGCAATCATAAATCTATCTAAAATATCACAATTTCCGAAAGTATTTCTGTATTCATTGATTTTCTGTCTAACCACGTCCAATTTATCGACATAATTAGGACTCGTTCTATTGTGTCGAAATGGCAACAGTGTAAACACAAATTTATTTGCCGAAAATTGAAAATGCCTCTTTTCATTAACAAAAAATTCAGCAATGGAAAGAGCAATCTTGTCGTTTTTTTCAATCATGACTGAATTTGTTTTTCTGTATATATTCCGCGTAAATTGATCAAAAATAATAAGCAATACAAGAAGTTCATCATTTGTCATTGTTGAAAAATATTGTTGATCAACAATGTCGGCAAGATTATCGCCAAGATTATCGACTAAATTCTTGTAATTTTGTTTGATGTACTCATCGGGAGTACTATCAAACCAGAAAGCGTTGAATTTTTCATTGGGAAACCAGTAAGTCAAAATTGCATGAATAGTTGCCTGATCCATTTGAAGTTACAACGCCTTTGCAATTATCTAACTAATAATAAAATTAATTATTAAATATTAATAATAAATATAAAAACTTATAGAGATATCAAGAAATCTTTCATATCAATTTTTTTAATAGAATTCAATAAAAATTGAATAAATAAATATTATTCCTTTTCATTTAATTCAATATAATCAATCAATATTATTATTGTGTATAATTATATCAAATTATAAAGGAGATCAAACAAACATCCAATAATTTAATATCATGACGACTCAAAATTCTATAGATGCTGGATTCAATGATATTGTTGCAAAACTAAATAGACTGAGTTCAACTATAAAGAAGTACAATGGAAAAGATAAAAAAACATATGCGAATATGAAAAAATTACTTGATGAAATAAACAATGATGTGATGCAATTGAAGACTCTTGTGAGTAAAGATAAAAGTAAAAATAATAAAATTTATGAACAAAAAATTTCGACAATTGAATCAACTTTAAAAACTCTTGATGGAATATTAAATACAAATGGTGTTCAAAATAAATATGACAATCAAAATAAATATGATAATCAAAATAAATATGACAATCAAAATAAATATGATAATAAAAATAAATATGACAATAGTAATTACGGAAATGAAAAAGGATATGACACATACAGTACTTATAATGCCTATACCGATGAAGATATACAAAAAAAAAACCAACAGTTACAACAACAGATGTCAGAACAAGATGAACTACTTGATCAAATATCCGTCGGACTCAGTAAATTAAAAGAAATTGGATCTGAAATGAACAGAGAACTGGATGAGCAAGATGTACTCATCGATGGTTTACATAATGATGTCGATGATCAATTGGCACATCTCAGTTCTGCTCAACGAAGATTAAATAAAGTATATAAAGAAGCTAAGAAAAATACAAAATGGATAATTTTGGGTGTTCTCGCCCTTATTGCTATAGCCCTACTTATCGCTGTCGTTTTACTTATTTAATTAAATATTTTTTTAATAATTTCGTTAAAATCATTCACGTTTACTTTTTGGAGCGAATCGTTATATCGTTTTTGAGTATTTTTATCTTTTATTTCTAATAATTTTTTGTGTTGATCTTTCACGACATGTTCATATTCACTAACTGTATCATTTAACCAATCATTAACGATCAAATTACTTGTAAATATGTTTTTTGGTTTACAAATCTCGATTATTTTTTTACATTTGTCTCGGATATGTTTGGGTACTGAATTAATTCCGTCATCTGAAATGATATTTTTTGGTATCGAGTTTATTTTATCATCTGTATGTGTCAGCAACCAATACGAATTTAACATATTACTTAAATGATATTCGACTAAATCGCCTCTATAGTTAGCATTTTCAGGTAACTTAATGTTTAAATCTTCCGAATTAATATTAACAAATTCCATTAATTCATTTAACTGCTGCAATACAAACAGTTTATATTTAATTATATCATTGTTGTCAGCATCTGTATTTATTTCAGGATTTATTATTTTATTTATTTCTTCTCGTATATTATTATTAACCAAATTACATTCTACAAGTTGAAATATTTTAGTCGGCATATTACTCGTCGTCTGTTCTGATTTTACTAACCATAAAAATTGCAAACATAATCCGATGGCGTTGAGATAATCACTTCTACTAACTAATCCTGCGTGTATTTTTCCAGACTTTGTTAACTGTATAATTTTTTTTGTTTCATTTTCTAATTTTTTATATACCGATATCATACTATTTACCACAAATGATTCTTTATAAGATTCATCAGAATTATTCGTATTGATTTCTTCATTAAATCTATCAAACTGTCGAACAATCCATTTGTCTATTTTTTCTATTCGCTTACATGTTCCCATTTTATCAACAGATTTCTTCAAATTAACTAGTTTGTTTAATTCATCGACGGTATCCTTATCAATACATTTCATTTTGACTAATTTACTAAGTAAAATATTAAAATCAATTATTATCTCATTTTGTCCATCATTATTTTCCATAAGATATTGTAATGTAGCAATAGGTCTGATAACGTATAAATATTTTTTACAATTTATTTCATCCTTATCAGAATTAGTTATATTAATATGTGTCTCCCAATTAGTCCATGCAATAGATTTATAATGATACATCAACGAAAGTTTACTATGCATTTTATCTAGTAATTTTAAACACATTTCCTGGAAATTTATTCTGTTTATATACACAATGGGAGAATATAACCATTCAATAATACTCGGATTACTTTGTTTCAAGTGACCCATTGCTTTAGTTATATCCCAACCTTGCCAATCGTATATTTTATCATCAGAAAAACCTGTTATAGTTTCAATCATACTGTCTGTTTTCATCATTATGTATTCCACAGGATTATTATGTTTGTATATAAATCTGATATCATAATCAGAACTGTCTGAACCGAATCCCCATACACGACTTCCGGCTTCGACAGCATAAATAACCGTAATATTGTTTTCTTTTTCTAGTTTGCTGAGTATTTCATTTATTCGCGCCATCTAATTAATAATAAAAATTTAGAATAATATACAAAAAATATATTATAAACCAAGAGATAAATAAATAATTATTCAATTTTTAATTTATTTTATTTTTAACGAAGATCAATATCAAAATCAAAATCGTTACTACCGGAACTGTTATTATTATTATTGTCACCAATGACCACATTATCCGAATTGCTTAATTTATTTTTTATAATCAATAACATTTTAGTCATATAATTATCCAGTCTTTTAATTCTATCATAATACGTAACAGCTTTATTAAAAATTTCTACATTGTCGTTTTCGAGTGCTTCTATGCAGGCCATTACAAGATCATATTCGATTGATCTCTTTACATCGAATCTATATTTATGATTTTCTACTTTGCTTTGTACTTCCAGTGTATCGTATTTATTTTGGATGGGATCTTTATTAGTTAAAATTAATGAAATCATCCACAGATATAATATATATTCTTTAACATGATATTTTAGAGAATCTGTTTTTTCACATAATCTTATCATTTCATTGAGTATATTCAAACATTCTCTATATTTTTCATCCCCCAAGAGTAACTTTACAGCTTCAAATTTATATTTTGTCGTTGTATGGGGATACGTAGTTATTTCCGAAGCTTTTAAATATGCATCAATCGCATCATTATTATTATTTCTTAAAATCTCAATGCGTGCAGTATATTCCCATATATCAACTAATTTAGAAAAATATTTATGATCATCAGATAGAGTTTCAACTAATTCGTGTAATTTTTTAATACAATAATCATATTCGTTAGTTTTTTCTCCGATTTCAACACATCTCATACCATAATCATAATATGTATAATGATCATAAACTTTGATACCACATAGCATTATTTTTTCCGCGCAATATAATGCTTCAGCGTATTTCTTAGCGAGTAAACATTTTGCGAAAACAGATTTAAAAATTTCTATAGCATTATCGTGTCTTTCTTCAACCGATTTAAAAAAACTAAAATTACTCATAAGTTTGTCTGCTTTTTTAATCTCTTTTTCGTAGATCGATCCTATAAAACTAATTTTTCCTATTGGATTATATTTGTTTGATTTTGATAGTTTGACACTGTCCATTTTATGTTAATCTTGTTAATATCTATATATGTATTTTCATATAGATGTTTTTGTAGATGAATATAAATAAAAAAATCAATTTTTAATCTTTTAAGTAATCGAGTGAAATTATCCTTTCCTGATACAATTTGCGCATGGAATTATCCATCGCATAGTCAGTTAAATGATCGAGAGGATGAATTATAAATGGAATCGCCAATAGACCCGTTGCAACAGACCCAACGCGAGTATATTTGATTGCATTCAAAACTTGTGGTAACATTTTTTTCATTCCGTACAAATATCCTTTACCCGAAAATTTTACGATAGTATGAACACTCGCTGCTGGAAAAATCATACTAGCAAACGTATGCCATACAGCTTTGTCGACACAATTTACGATAGTGTTTGTGTTTTTTTGGTCATTACTAAGATGCTCAAATTTTTTATCATTTTGCAGTTTCTGGTTGATGCTCATAGTATGGACGACAGTGTCCGCAATAACATAAAGAATCGAAATAGCATATGCCGTATTTACAATTCCAACGTGTACGAGAGGTCTGAATGCCTCACCCACTTCGCTTGTGTATGCAGCAGGTCGAACAATTTCTCGTATTTTGTTAACATCATAATTATTACCATTTCCAGATGATTGTGGATTTTCTTCAGATACCGATACAATTGGAACTGGATCATGATTTTTTGGTGTGGTTTGTTCAGTATTTTTTTTGGCTTCTTTCTTGTGATAAATTCCGCGCAAATATGTCAACATTGCTGCACTCAGTTCCATATAACCAAATGGCAAAAGGTACTTGATATATATTCAAAATTAAATAGAGTATTCTGATATAAGTAATTTCAATATTTTTAATTAAAAAAAATTGAACATTAGAATATGCTATATAATACATATATTTTTTACGTTAAGCTATATTCAATTCGATTAGTACATTTACTCAAATAATTATATAACGAAATGGGTCTCCGTGAAGCCCTTGCTGGATGTTGTGCGTGTTTGGGTGCGTGTTTGGGTGGTTGTGGTCTCATTATTTTTCTACTTGCCTTTGTATTTTCAGAGCTCGGATTTGCCATTTCTGGATCAGTCATTTTGGCCCAAAATAATGGGATTATGCACGGTCCTTGGAACGTGTGGATTTATGTTTTGGTCCAGGTGCTGCTCCTTTATATCTCCTTCTTTGGTCTTGCTAATGACCAACGTACGAAAACCGAAACAGACAGTAATGGGAAAAAAAATACTGTAACGGTCTCAAAAAGTTCTGGCTTTATCAACTTGGCTATGTTTGGTATCTCTATTTGGGGTCTAGTTATTTACAACCAAATGGATTCGGTTAATCGCGAAATGTACCAAACACTTTATCCATCTCTTCTGCTTTATCTACAAGCCGTTACCACATACTTCCTTATTCTCTACATCATTGCAGCTGTAATTGCAGTACTTGCTTGTTGTGGAATCTGTTTGGGTTCTTGCGCTGGTTCCAGCGATAGCCGCAGTAATTTTTCATTCCCTTGATTTAAATAAAATATTTTAAATCAAAGAGATATTTTTTTATTACATAAAATAATTTCATGTAATAAAATTGATTATTTCATTCTATTGTTATCATTTATTGACATATTAGTATAATTATTATACTTGTTGGTATATCATCAATACTAAAAATATAACCAAAATATAACAAAAATATAAGTAAAGTACAAATGTCTAGATTATTTAAACTATTTAGTAGAGGTATGTTTATTTTATGTTCTATGATTTGCTTTACAAATTTTGTTTCCGTTGGTGGAGGAATCGCTATTTTAGTAATAAATCAAGAAGCGATGGGACGTGTTTGGAAAGTGTGGGGTTATGTTCTTTTACAAACTGTTTTAACTTTTTCTTCGACGTTGTTCATTTTCGGTTCATTGGTTTCCGTATACAGAATACGCAATACAACAAACTCCATAAATTATGATAGACAATTGGTCGGAGTAATTGATTTTTCAGAATTAGTCCGAATACCATCCCACATTATTAGACAAAAAATATTAACACATTTTGCATGTATATTTTATGGTGTAAATATAGCCATATCATCTTTAGGACAAATAATTTATTATAATATTGATCCTGTGTCGTTGATATTTTACACTAAATTTTATCCATCGTTGTGGACCTTTATTGAGATATCATCAATGTATTTTGTTGTACTTTACAGTATAACTACATTATTATTGATACCATTTATTGCACTAAATTTCTATCTTATTCCCTGTTGTTACAGTAAGTGTAATACATTTGGTACTAATCATAATATTTTCAGAAATGATATGTCATATGATGATAGTGATGATGACTCAATATAAAATAAATAAAATTAAATACCACAGCAAAAATTTTTGTATTTTAATTTATCTGAATCAGTTCTAGGAAAATCTATTGACCCGTACTGACGATTGGGATCAGCAAATGTTATACCTGGTTGATTGATTTCCTTACTATTTTTAAAATTATTATAAATTTCTTGTGCCAATTGTTTGAATGCTTCATTTGAAAACTTCGATCCATATACATTAGTTTTTGACGATACCTCGATATAATTCATTTTATACTCGTTAGCGACCTTTAATGCTTCTTCAGTACTAATAACTCGATGATCAATTAAATCTGCTTTTGTCCCGACCAATATAATAATAGAATTTGTGGGTCCATACTCTATCACTTCATTGACCCATGTATGAATATTAGCGAATGATTTTTTATTTGTTATATCAAAACACAAGAGAACCCCAGCAGCACTTCTATAATATGAACGTGTTATCGATTTAAAAGTTTCCTGTCCAGCAGTGTCCCATATAGTTAATTTAACAGGAGTTTTGTCTTCGACATTTATAACGATGGAACCGAATTCTACACCTATAGTTAAGTCGTGAGACGGATTAAATTTATTATCAGTGAATCGTAATAACATACTTGACTTACCAACTCCACTATCTCCCACCAATATAGTCTTAAATATTAATTTATGTGTTGTCATTTGTTTACTATATTATATTGTTTATTTTATATTGAAGTATGTATATACATTCGAATATTCAAATATTTTTAAAATATTTTTAAAATATTGAAATATATTAGAATTAATCAATATATTTTGTATATATATGCATTATAGCATACAAAATTCGAACAAAATATCATGGAACAAACTAAAAATGAAGTGAGTCATATTGATATCGGGAGAGATTTAGATCTATTTTTCTTCGACGATGTTTCACCGGGATCATGTTTTTTTCTTCCACATGGAACAATTCTCTTGAATAATTTGATAAATTTAATGCGCGGTTTATATAAAAAATATGGATACAAAGAAGTTAGTACACCAGTAATGTGTGATAAAAAATTATGGATTACTTCCGGTCATTATGATAAATATAAAGAAAATATGTTCCACATAGATAACAACATTAATGAACAGTATGAGTTCAGTATTTGTCCCATGAATTGTCCTAAACATATTATTATGTTCAAACATATGAATCCTTCTTATCGCGATTTGCCTATACGTTTAGCAGATTTCGGTATTCTCCATAGAAATGAATTATCAGGTAGTATTACCGGATTAACACGTCAAAGAATGTTCAGACAAGATGATTCGCATACAATTTGTATGGAAAGTCAAATTGAAGAAGAAATAAAAGGGATTTTGAAGATGTTAAAACAAGTCTATGAATTGTTCGGATTAAAATATGAAATGGTGCTTTCGACACGTCCTGAAAAATATATCGGAACACTTGAACTATGGGAAAAATCAGAACAAATACTCAAAAAATGTATTTTAGAAAATACTGATACTCTCAATATTGATGAAGGTGGTGGTGCATTTTATGGTAATAAAATAGATATTCTTGTTGAAGATTCGCGTAAACGAAAACACCAATTGGGTACCATACAACTAGATTTCAATTTACCAGAAAGATTTGGTTTAAAATACAAAACTGCATCTGATGACTCTGATAAATCCTTTGAAACTCCTGTAATGATTCATAAAGCAATTTTTGGATCCTTGGAACGATTTATTGCAATTTTATTAGAACATACAAACGGTAATTTACCATTCGTTATTTCACCAAGACAAATCGCAATATTACCTGTTTCTGAAAAACACCTTGAATATGCCAACCAAGTGAAAAATAGTTTGGTTTCAATTTACTCTCCTAAATATACATCAATAAATATAAATCCGGATGCAGTTGATATACTGGTTGAGGGTACTATCGCTAAACGTGTTTTAAATTCTGAACAACTTAAATATAATTATATTATTGTTGTTGGTAATAAAGAAATAGAAAAACAGACAGTTTGTGTTAGAACTGAAGGTGAAGGTAAATTGGTGGAATATTCAATAAATAAATTTTTTGATTTTTTACATGAACATAACGGTAATTAACTTTAATTTTTAATTTATTTTTATGAATGAATATCAATAACGAAATCATTTCTCCCCAAATTTATAGGTACACCATTTGGTGCATCAATTGGATCAGCACTTTCGAATGTTGTGATTGGTTTACCGTCTGCTCCAATAACCGTATTAACTTCCTCCCTAAGAATATCCGGTATACCTTCAATACCTAATTGTCTTAATAAATCATTAGCCTCATTGTTTTTCTTTCTACTTTCTGCCATTGCAGTTGTACCATATTGCCCGATCAGTAATCCAACTGCTCCAATGCTCGCTCCTATAAAACCTATAAAACTAAATTCATTTTGTGTTAAATAGGCGCTGACAAATGATAATATTACATTAGCCAAAAACATAATTCGCGCAATAACAAATAATATACCAGCAATTTTCCTCCATTTATATCGCCCCTTAATTGTATCTCTAATATCTTTGACAAATGCTGGCTGTATTATATCTCTAACAATAAATTTTTTTAATTTTTTTGTTGAAACATGTCCCTCAGCCATTCCAGTTTCACCCGTGAAATCATTGCTATGATTAAATTTCATTTTCTCTATTTGACGTATGATGCTATTTGTATTAGTTTTCAATCTTGTTGTATTTTCATGTGTTAACGAATTTTTTTGTTTCTGTTCGCGATTTAATATATTCCCAAACAAATCGTTTTGTTTATCACTACTTTGTTGTTCCTGTGTTTGTGTTTGTGTTTGTGTTTGTGTTTGTTGTTTTAGATCACTCGTATTTTGATTCCCGAGTTCAATATCAATATCAACATCAGTATCTTTATCCATTATTCGGTTGAATAAATTGTGATATATCTTATAAATATAATATTTATTGTTAAAATATATCTATGATATAAATAAATCAATTTTTTTCTTTTAACATCGTTTGCATCCATTTATTTGAGTGTTAAAATACAAGGGCAAATCAGAATCAGAATCATAATCTTTTGATGCTGATTTTGGTATCCTTTTTGATTTCAATTTCACCGGTTTTATTTTTTCAGTATTTGCAACTAAATCCATCATCAAATCATGCGGTTGTGGTATTTGTTTCCTTTTATATTTCCCCGATTTTATTTTATCAGTATTGACTAATAATTCCGGCATCATATCAGAATCAGAACCAGATGAACAGGATTCTGTATCCGCACCGAACAAATTTATGTCATCAGAAATTTTACGCAAAATCGATGATTCTCGTTTCTTTGATAATATTGGTGAATGACATTCGAGTGGAAGTGATTCTTGTGAGAAATATCTAAGATTATATGGATTATATTCTTTGTATGTTACGGGACTTATCGATCGACTTCTTGATCTATTTTTTGATAAACTTCTTGATCTATTTCTTGATGGACTTATTGATCTACTTCTCGATGTACCACTAAATGGACTTGGTGGCTGAGTTATAGGTTCGCCCATTACCGGACGAGAGGTTATCGTTGATTGATTAATCGATATATTTGTATTTGGAATTTTATCTAGCTCCCGACTGACCATTTGCTTTAATGTTTCATCATGAGGTATTGTCGAATCATAATTTTGATTTCTTTCAACAAAAAATACTGTATTATTTTCTGTAATAATGTCATACTTGGAGATATCTTCAGATATTATTTCACTTAATTGTAATTCGTGTAGATACTTTATTTCTTCTATATTGTTATTTAACTTGTAGTTGATTGGTTCTTTTTTCTCAGAATTTAATAAATTTACTTGTAATTTTTTCCGACAAAATGGACATTTAGCATTTTCCATTTTTTTATCTGTCTTATATAAATTGGCCATTGCCATGAGTGACATTGAATGACCACATTTTAATTTAAATCCATAATAGGGTGCCTCAATCATTGTTATCGGACATTCATTTTTTTTTTCAATAAATGTATCATACACATTATTATAGTGTATACTTAACCCAATTTTTCTAATATTTTCTATAAATTTTTCTCGTAAATTGAGTGTATTATAGAAATTATTAATATTCTTAAAATTTAATTTTAGTGTGTTTGTTAAAAATACAATATTATTTTGAATTATCGCCTCATCTGTTACAGTAGTTAAAAAACATTGTGAATTCCCTATGAGTAATGTAAATTTATCATTTTGAGACATAAATATATATTCGTAGTAATACGATGTTTTGTTATGTAAACATAAAAATTCATGATTGTTAACACTAATTATTTTGTAGCCGTTAAATTGTCTATTTTTTATTATTTCTTTTGTTAACATCGATATTTTAATAACATTATCATTGCATTTTTTTTCAATATATTTTGTATAATCAACAACACAATAAATGGTATCGAATACGTTATTGACATTCTCCAAACAAAATACATTATTGCATATAGATTTATTAACATTCGATGTATATATTGAATATTCCGAACTATTTACAAATAGTGGGCTATTTTTCATCGTAAATTCGGTGAACTCATTATGTGCTCTCATTCTGTTTCTATAAATTTTTTGTAAATTTCGGATATCAGCATTTTGTTTGATCATATTTTATTGTATATATTCGTATATAATCACGCATAAATAAATCTATAATTTTACAACATATTATGTCTTTGTTTTATATTTTCAATTATTTTCAAAATAATTGAAAATATAAAAGAATTAAGTCATCCTCATGACAAATATTTATGTACTAATATTATAATTCTATCGAATAGTATTGGTTTATATTATTGATATATAAACGATGTCATCATATCCGTTCAGTAAATCTAAAGATAAATATATAATACGAGATGGTTACTTCAAATATATCGTAACAATATATCCTCGTATAAGTTGTCAATGTATCGTGTCAACCACAAAACCTAAAACTTATTGTTCTCATATTGTATGTATACTTAGAACCGAATATAAATTATCAGATTTTACAATCAAATATCTACATCTCATATATGAATCATGTAATGAATCATTTTTAAATAGAGACAGAGTAGATAAAATAAATGATATAATTATGAGTAAATTAGAGAAAGATGAATGCGGTTTTTGTATGACTTCCTTAATAAATAAAAAATATAATCTGGAACTACATGAATGTAACTTTTGTAATAAATTAGTTCACAATAAATGTAACGCCCAATGGCTCATCGCAAAAAATACCGGCTGTATTTATTGTAGACAATGAGTTTTTATTTATCCAATAAAAAATAAACAAAAATTATCACCATTCATCCGAAAAACCATCAAATTCTTTTTGAGTACCCTCATCATCTCCGTAAGGAAGTAGTGACTGTTGTGCTAATGAATTTGTATATTCAGTATTCGGAATCGGAACATTGAATGAATTTGGATCGGATTGATTAAAACCATCATAATCATCAAAATCATCATAATTATCATTATTATCATAATTATCATCATCCCATGCACTTTTTAATACGGGACGTTTTTTGATTCCGCTAGATAGAGACTTTACGGGAATCACAATTTTAGTGAGATCAACGTATAAATTTCTGGTTGATTTTGCCTGTTGTACAGGAACATCGCGTTTTACAATTTTGGGTGCTTCAAATAATGCCGCTTTGTTCTTACTTGCCCATGGATTAGATAGGGAGGGATTTATAACAACAGTTGAATTGGTTTTGAGATCAGAGCCTAATTCAGGAAATTCATCGATCTCAAGTTTTTCCTCTTTTCGTGTTTGATGTTGTTTTTCTAGAACAGGTTTGGTTTTCATTTCTTCGACAAATTTGCGAAGATGTGGAGGAATGAATTTTCCTTGTGCAACCAGTTCAGCAGCATGTTCACGATCTTTTTGTTCATTTAAGACTTCAAACCTGTTTTGTCGATCTTGTCCGCCAAATCTGTCTTGACCACCTCTATCTTGACGATCTTGACCACCAAATCTGTCTCGACGATCTTGACCACCAAATCTGTCTTGACCACCTCTATCTTGACCACCTCTATCTTGACCACCTCTATCTTGACGATTTTGACGATCTTGACCACCGAATCTGTCTTGACGATCTTGACCACCAAATCTGTCTTGACCACCTCTATCTTGACGATTTTGACCACCAAATCTGTCTTGACCAAATCTATCTTGACGATTTTGATGATCTTGACCACCAAATCTATCTTGACGGTCTTGACGATCTTGACCACCAAATCTGTCTTGACGATCTTGACCACCAAATCTGTCTTGACGATCTTGACGGTCTTGACGATCTTGACCACCGAATCTGTCTTGTTTATCTCGCCAAGAATATTTTTTTTCTTGTTCTCTTTCAGCTTCTATTTTGACTGTTTCAGGCGCTAAAATAGTTCTAAGAGAATTGTAAAACTGTTGTGACGCGGGATTATTTTTTGACAAAATTTGAAGAGCACGTTTGGCCATTTCACTCTTTGATGTTTTTACATCATTGTGTGTCTGATTTTGCATTTTCCCGAGTTCTTCCCGTAAATTAATTAGTTCCTCCTCTATTAAATCTGCAGTTTCTGGTTCTTTATCTCTTATGGCATACTGGCGTGCACTAAGAACATCAATCTTCGTTGTCAATTCCTTTACACGATTTTTATTCACAGTTATGTCGGCAGGTTTTGAATAATAACATACTGCATTCTTCAAATGTGTTACAATTGGAATTCCAGCAATATGTGAAAACCAATCACCGACAAAAATATTTCCTACTACAGCTGTCGCAGATTCTCTTGTTTGTGAATTCATTTTTCCACTTTGTCTTCTTGCGTTGTTGAGTTGTGGTTTATAATTTTTCACGTTTTGATCTCTAACGATTTCTGCTATATCCACCGCAAAAACACCAAAATCAGCCATTTCTTGCCCTTTATTCATTTGTAATAGCCAGAGATAACTTTTTATAACAAATAAACGACGGTTTTACTGTAAACAAGTACTTTATCGTATATAAACAAATAATATGATGTCATCAAATAATAATATCATTCAATTTTTTTAATATATGTGTCACGGTAGTTGTCACATTCCAATTATTTATATGCAATTCTTTTATCCTAATTGTACCATCGGATGTTAATATATTGTCTAAATGCATATTTTTATTTTTCAATCTATCGCCGGTTAGTCGCATTTCAAACGGAATTAGTGGGTATGATTCACGATCAAAATTAATTTCAAAAATGTAGTTATTAAGTTTAACTAACCAATTGTGTGGATTACTATTTTTCAAATCCAAAGTATATTTATTGTTCGAATTATTTTTATTTTGTTTATCAATGAATTTCATTGCATGTTTATGTTCCGACATTAGTCTTTTTGTTAATATATCGTACTTATATTTTTTACCTGATCCTATTTCTGTTGCACGTTTACTAAAAAAATCTTTAACCTTACTTAGATTTTGTTGGGTCAAAACAATAAGATATCGTAATATAACATCCTTTTCGTTTGGAACAACGTAAACACCACCACCAGCATTGTATTTTTCTTCGTTAATTAATTGCGCGACTCCTAAAATAATAATATCATCTTCACTACCCACATGACGATGAGAATAACCGAATGCAGTTCTTGGATCAGTGGCAAAATAAATGCCTTTCCCCAATACAGCGCCATTTACCATCATATCCGTTCCACTATAATTCTTGAGTCCGTTTCGCATAATGGAATACCAACATGCTATATTGCTTCCATGGTAAACATAAAATGGTTTACCACCATTATCGATATTATTGAATACTTCTGATTCATTATAGCTAACAATACTAAAATTTAAAAAATCTTGCAAATTACATGTTTTATTATCTATGTCAAGTTCATTGGTTTTAAATAATTCGTGTGCTTTTACATTTTCTATTTTTTCTGCTATAATATGTGTTTTGTTTGTTATAATAATATATTTTACAAGTCCGTACATTTTTTTCCCAAGTTTTTTATGTACAAAACTATCTTCAATACTGTCCAATTTTAATTCTTTAATTTTAGAATATAAATCATTGTCTATTATGTCTTTTTTAAGTTTTTGAATTTCTGTGATAGATTTACAAAATGATGGCCGTGGATTAAATACTTTATCGACTCGATCGGATTTTATGCATTCTATTGCAGTTTTTACAAGTAGTAACAAAACTAATTTATCCCTTTTGATATAATCGCTTATTATATTATCGGTCACATTTTCACAAAAATTATCAAAACATATTCCGCTTTCCTCACATGATCCTATTTTCTCATCGACATAATTATATTTTTTTCCACAAATTGTACAGTACACGTAAGGATTCACGGCAATTGTAACAATAAATTGTACAACATCATAAAAGTTGTCTATGCTGAATGTATTTTGTTTGAACACATTATTTATAATCCTAAGTATGTGCTCTTCAAGTAATTTATCAGAATTATTACTTTTTGAGGCTGATAATGTAACGAATCCGTCGCCGTCAATGGTATAGTTTATTTTGGTAGTTTTATCAATGTATTTATATTCAATAGTGTCACTATCTACCGTGTAGATTAGTTTATCAGGTATATTAATAATAGAATGTATGAAGTCCATGTAATTTTAATATTTTTAATATTTTTGTATTATTTATTGTTGCAGAATAATAAATATTATAATCAATTTTTATTTAGTATAAATATATATATATATATATACATGGACTTAACTTCCGAATATAATTGTGTATCAACTTTGGATGCAAATAGTTTTAAAACTGGTTTAAATAAAATTAGAAGTGAAATTGATGGCACACATAATAACACTGAAGAGATGTATAATTTATTAATGAGTGATAATTTTTATAACGAAGTAGAGAAATTATCTACCGCAATCAAATCCATTAATTTTAATACAATTCAATGCTTGGCCCAAGGTAATAAAGAAAAAATATGTAATACATTCAAACAATATGAAAAAAATCTTACCTTACAACAACTAGAGAGAATACTGAATGTTGTTAATAAATATACAATCATAATGAGTCAAATAGCTCAATGGGTCTTCATTAATTTACGCGATATCTATCAATACTGTGGAGATGATGGTGTCAAAATAACAAGAATTAGACAAATTATTGCAAGGATAAGTTATATTCTCGCCGATCAGATGGAAATGAAAAGAGTATTAAAAGGTGATCTAGAAATAAAGCCACCTCTTAATCCTCTTTTGACACAATCAAATTCACAATTAGAACAAACGATAATGGGTCAACAATATATACAAGATAATTATGTATCTCCTACATGGATGTATATGACATATTTTTTTATTATAGTGATTATAATAATATTTGTCGTAATCTACTATAAAAATAAATGAATTAATACTTCTTGGGAGCATATTTTTTAATTTCTGTCGGTCTCAATAAATTTCTTTCAGTAACAGAAGATTGCTCTTGATGATGTTTTTCATTTTTAGTCTTATCGTGTCGTTTTCTACGTGGCTTTACTTCAGTCCACGCAGCTTCTGCTTGTTCAACGATATTTTCTTCCACATCTATTTCTTCCAGGATTGGTTTTGTTATTTTATTTTTTTTATTATTTTCGAGTGGAACAGATGATTCAAAAATTTTAATTAGTGAATTTATTTTTTTATTATCAACTTTATCTTCATCATGCCGAGCAGGTACAATTGTTTTATTTGCTTCAACTGAAGAATTCAGACCGTTTGACCAAGGAATTGTTTCTCCATCACTTCCCCATTCCGCGATTGGTTGGTTCCAGTTCGTAGTACTCAATGACGTGAGCACTGCAGGTTGATTCCATGTTGCAGAACTCGAAACAGCCCATGTAATTTGTTCAATCTCTGAATTACTCATCTGGTCTAAATCATCCATCGATTCACTCATTCCTATGGGAATTGGAGACATCAAATCTCTTGATTCTCTTGGTACGAAGTGTCTAGGTTGTCTAGGTTGTCTAGGTTCTCTAGGTTCTCTAGGTACGAATTGTCTAGGTTTGACAGATTCTTCTTCTGCTTCTGTTTCTGCTTCTGCTTCTGCTTCTGCTTCTGCTTCTCCTTCTTCCTCTTCCTCTTCCTCTCCTGCTTCAATTTCGTATTCCTCAACGATGTCACCTATTCCATCAAAATCTACTTCTTCATCTTCAGATTTTACTGGTTTTTTAACACGGTTACCGAAATAACTATCAGACTTATTTGTATGAATATTTTTATATTTATTAACTTTACTCATGGTATTATATTTTTTTATAGCATCATCTCTGTTAATTTTTAATGCGTTATACATAACTGGCACAAAATTTTTCCGACACAATGGACATTGCTTGAATTTTTTCATTAAAATATAAGATTTCAACGATACGTCGTGCATACAGCTTGAATTAGCAATCATTATATTATGTTTTTCAAATATTACAGGACATTCAACACCATCAGGATATTCAAATTCAGCCACAAACTTATTGAAATTTGTTTCTTTGTCAATATCGTCAATGTCAACTATTGGAGGAAATGATCCGTCTCTATCATACATATGAACAATGTCATCAGAAATTATTATATCCGAACAATTACCGTATGTTGTAGATAATTTATTTATTAGATCTGTCTCTGTTTTAGAATATTCATTATTTCCACTGAATCCATACGGATCGATAATTTCATTATTTCCATTTGTTTTCTTATTTTTATCCTCAATATTTTTATAAACCAGCAATGCAGTTATAGCAAATCCTCTATTACTATATTTTTGTCTTGCAATTTCTAATGTTTCTGGTTGATCATGACTGTTTAAATTTGTTACATATACGTTGGGAAAACTACTTACAAAATTATTCCATCGTTGAGTCTGAGTAATTAATTGTCTTTTTTTAATATCATAACCAACGCAAACTACATCAGAATGATATACGACGAAAACGTCTGCCCATGATCTGGCGTTTAACATATTCAATTGAATTTCCATAACATTGTCAGTATCCTTAGTATCAAATATCCACCAGGTTAGTGTTAATAATCTCCGTATTATGACTATTTTATATGTTTCAACTGGAAAGATTTCATTTATTTTTTGATTAATTTGTGTTATTTTTAAATCTGTGATATCTTTGAGATATATATCCATATCTTTTGGTTCATATCCTTTCATTGTATGAGTTTTTTTCAAAACAGCTGCTAAACCAGATGAACCACCTAAAAGAATATCGAAATCAAGTTCATGAAACTTGCTCAATATTTTTCCAAATGTACCGTTGTGAAAAGTAAATAATCTATTTATTGCGCCATCATGATCAATAAAGTATTTCGTTTTGTTGCACATAGATTTATTAGTAACACATGTATCACATGATTTGTTATCGTACAATGATAAAAAATCATCTGGTGATTCGGACTCTTTGATATCTTTTTTTAAATTATGTAGTCCAGTTAAATAATTATTTAATTTTGAATGTAATGCATATTTATCTTTTCTTGTAATGTCGCTAAATGAATTGTTATCATTTAATATCTTAATAGTTGACATCTATAAAATATCTCTGAACTATTTATATACAATTATAAATTATATGTCATCTTATCATCACATTTATATTTTAGTTATGTTGATATTATTAAAATCAACTTTTTTTATAAATAAATTATCAATAGCTCATGAATAACTAGGATCATGTAATAACGTTCCTTGTTTATGTTTTGGTTTTAATTTAGATCTATCAGTACCGACTGTCGACACAGGTTTATTTTTTGAAATTTCATCTAGAATTTTTTTATTTTGAAATTCTTTTTCAACACCCGGTTTTTGTGGTTTATAAAATATATCTTCCAATGGAGGCAATTCGTCATCTTCAAATAAAGGCATATCATTATTTGATGTATCTGATGTATCTGATGTATCGGATAGATTATCCTCTTCTAACGGATCATCCAATGAATTATTTTGTTTCTCCGTAATATTTGCAGTTAAACTAATTGTGTCATTTAATTTATTCGATTCAGTAAATTTTAATTTAAAATCTTTCCTGCACTTATGACACATGAAATTAAAATTATCGGAAACATTTCTTTGCATAAAAGACATTAATGCAACTGATGAAAAATCGTGTCCACATTCTAATTTGTACACCAAATAAGGAGGAGAACAATGCGTGATACGACATTCTTCTTTTTCCTCTATCCCGTAATCAGGGATGTTACCGATAACTTTGTTATATCCATTCGATAATATCTTCATTCTATTTCCTATGAAAAAACTTAATTGTTTTAAACAAATGACTTTACTAGTTGCGTCAGGTACTCGCACCATTTGTTCATGTAATCCCTGTAAATCGATAAGACATTTTGCTCGTCGCTTTTCGATATTTTCAAATATATCAAATAAGTCAATAGTATTAACTTTCCCCAACATACTCTTTATATGAAATCCATTTTTTTCCATCATAAGAGAATTCACATCGAAGTCAACAACGGGCCACATTTCTGATGTGATATTGCATTTTGTCAAATGTGGATTATAATAGTTTTTGTCCTGTTCGGGATACCAGCCGATTATATCGATAATAATTGATCTTTGCGTTACATTATTTTCATCTTCATCGGTGGTATCACCTAATACGACAACAAGATTGGAATCAAGATTATCGATATCTGTATCGGATTTATCAAGTCGAATTTGATAATGTGGTACATTTAACAAATGTTGTTTTCCTATCGGATCAGATTGAAGAACATTTGTTATCGTGACATCAACTATTTCGCTGACAATATAATCACCGAATTTAAGTTTACCAAGTTCATCATTGATTGAATTCATCATTTTAATCATTTTATTTCTAATTATTTCTTTATTATGCGCTTCTTTAACAAGAACTATGTCAACGTCATGATCGATTGGATTACCAAATCCAATCATATCATCATCAGTAATTTTATAAATGTCCTTCATCAAAAAAGGTAATTCCATCATTTGACGTACAAATGATCCGACAATTCCCCCTGTAATATTGAGATCTTTTTTCATATATTTAAGTAAACTTCGACATATAGCGATCTTTGCAACAAAATCTGTTCCAATGTCACGAATTTTGTCCATGACTCTGTATGCCTCTTTTTCCGATTTAACTTTCATTATATCGGAATATTTATCCATTTGTAATTTCTGTTCTTGTAATAATATTGCTTGTTCTGACAATTTATTAGATTGTTCTGATATTACTTTTTTTTGTTGTTCTATTATTTCTTCTGACATTTTAATACACTTCTGATAGTTCTGATTATCCTGATTATCCTGATTCGTTTTATTTTGAATTTTTTGTTCTAATTGATAAATAATTCTTTTATTTTTCTTTTCCTGATTTCTAGAAACATAACAGTTAGTTAGTGCCATTTTGATATCTTCGAACAGTTCGTCAATCGACATTAATGATGTGTTCGACATTTATCGTACTATTATTTCACACACACGACAAGAGCGTTAAAAATAATATATATGATCAAAATCTAATTATAATATACAGTATTTTTATTTATCAATTTTTTAGAAAATAATTTGATAAATAAAAATTAATTACAATGATTATTATAGTACTCATTAATACGTATTTCAATATCGTATGTTCACTATTTTTATTTAGTACTTGTTTAGTTGAATAAAACGAATCACATTGATTTTGTGTATATAAATCATTATTATATATATTCCATTTATCATTATTATAATTACTATAATTATTATTAATATAACTCGATGAGTACGACAATAATTCCGGGATTGTAATTAATGATTTTTTTGTACAAAATTTCTGTATATTTTTAAGTTGAGATATTATAATGAGTAATTCATTATCAGTGTAACCCTCATCAGCAGGTCCATAATATTTTTTTATCTTTATAATATTTTGTTTGCAGCATTCTTCCCAGACATCAGTCCTATCATCAATAATAATTGTATTTGAAAGACTAAGATTAAAATATTTTAATGACTTTTGATGGCATGTACCAAAATAATTTTCTCTATATTGAATACCAGAAATTTTTAGATCAAGTTGTTGATCTTTAATTGCACCAATTAACTTTTCAACAATTGATTTCGCATATGTTTCAACGCCATGTGTTGATATATATATATTAAACCTCGGAATCAGAAATTTCAAAAATTCTAGTAAATGAGGTCGTAAAAACACTAAATACCTTAAAGGATTGTTAATAACCTTCCCATTGTGATCAATGAATTTGCATTCATCCTCCATCAAAAAATGAGGCGATTTTTTAAGATCCTCGATGTAATTACTTCCCGCTATAGATGACAACGCAGCCATTTCGATCGAATATATAAGTGTTTCATCAAGATCAAGTATTATGTTCATTGCTAACAACCAAATATATGTATATAATTACTAAATAAACTAAAAAAAATATTATCAACTTTATTAATTCTTTATAAATAAATATTAAGAATTATTTTTAAACTACCCACTACCCGGCTTGAACGGGTTCACCCAGCTCCACAGGCTGGTATGCTTTCCAATTACATCAAATGGGCAAAATTATAAATCATTTTCCAGATTATAATTTTTTTATAAAACGTCTCCAGTAGATTTTACTATTTATTATATTATAAAATCCATTGTTGACTTTTATTTTTGTTTTTAATAAACGTCTCCAGTAGGGATCGAACCTACACGCCCGAAGGCACAGTTTTCAAGACTGCTGTGATACCATTACACGTATGAAGACTATATATTACAATTATGTAATATATTAATACTAATAGACAGAATCGAACTGTCGTCTTTTGGGTATGAGCCAAACGTGTTAACCGTTACACTATATTAGCTGATTAATCATAAAAGATTTGTTTATAAAATCTTTCGTTGACTTTTTATTTTTAATAAACGTCTCCAGTAGGGATCGAACCTACAGGCCCAAAGGGCACAGCTTTCCAGACTGCTGCAATACCATTATGCTTATGGAGACTACCGATAAATTGATTCGAACAATTGCCTTTTGGTTATGAGCCAAACGTGCTTCCATTACACCATATCGATTAAAATCGAATAAGAAAGGGTTGAAATAACTGCTAAAGCTATTATTTTTCACCAAATCAATCGATGATTTTTATTTACGTCCACAGAAGGAATCGAACCTCCAAACCCGAAGGCACGGTTTAGTAGACCGCTGCAATAAGCCATTATGCGATGTGGACTATTTTAATATTATTTTAAAATTATTTTAATTCACGACAACGACAGGACTTGAACCTGCAACCCAAAAGGGACTGATTTTCGAGATCAGCTTCTTGACCATTAGAAATACATTGTCTATATGTTTACACATTTTTTTGATTTTAGTATTCACTATGCGATTGATGGGAATCGGACCCATAACTCCTGGTTGGCAACCAGATATTTTACCATTCAAACTACAATCGCAATTAGTATATGTTAATATGTCTTTAAGCCATTTTGTAGTTTATATTAATTATTTGTATTATTGGGGAGGAGATATGAACAAAGTGATTTTTTATATTTGTCGATGTCATATTCATAATAAGTTATATTAATATGTTTGGTAACATCAACATTTATAATATTAATATATGTTTCCTTATCATTATCCGCTGGTTCATCGATTACATCTTTTTCGTACAATACAATTATAATCTCCTTATTATTTACAGAATTATTCAATTCACAAATAGATGGTTTGATAAGAAAACCATTATCAGTTTGTACAAAATACACTTGTGATGATTTACTTAATGGCAATAAAATTCTATATTTTTTGTTATAATTAATGAATTTAGTCAAGTTTTTTTCATAAACAACAACATCATAATCATTGCCATTTACTATTTCATTTTCTTTAGTAAATAGCACATTCATGTAATTTAATCCTTCTAAAAATTTGTCATTGTAGGCTAGCGTTATTGCAGAAACATTTCCGTCAGGTCTAATAATTTCTGTTAATATGTTTTTAATATATGGTGTGGAATATTCTCTAATAAATGAGCTATAATGTTTTATGTTTTCTTTGTCAATATAATCATTTGTTTTTCCTGAAACAATACCGTAAGGACTGTAACAAATATTGTTCAATATATAAAAACTTGGTTTCATATGATCCTTAAAATCCCTGTGTATCATCAAATATTCTGATAAAGTGTTATTATTAAAAGATTTACATTTCATTAATATATACATGTTGGAATGTAATAATTTATTTAATTTAATAAATAATTTTCCGTGAGTTGGTATTATCGGATTTTCTTTATTGATATTTAAATCTTTGAATGATTTTCGTGAATTAACATTTTTTTGTTCATAAATTATATCACCGGCATTTTTAATTCCAAACGAACTAATATATTCATAATTAATGTTTCCGTTATAATCTTGTACACAAAGTTCTATGTCATAAATAAAAAGGTTTTCGTTTACATTGAATTCTACCTCGTATTTATCTGTTTTAATACCGTATCGACGCTCTTGTATTGTATTAACATTCGTTCTTGAACCATCTTTGTATTTTTTATAGTTAACGAATCCATGATCGGTCACATAGTTACCAAGATCTATTTTTGATTGAGCCATATGTCTTCTTTCCTTCGTATCAGCGAATATGTGATCATATGTACAATTTATATCATCTTCAAACAAATTGATTCCACTAAATTTTATAAAACATTGTGTATATTGAAAACTTATTAATGGAATATATTTCTGATTTGTTAAAGTAAAACACTGTGTGCATATATCGTATTTATGTGATGATTTCACATTACAAAATAAATCAGCATGTCTAGTTATTGGCACAAAATGACAAGACGACATAATCATGTTATCTTCCATTTTTAATATTTCAATCATATCCGGAGTAAAATTATTTGCTGTATTACAATTTATATTTACATTTTCCTTCACGTATGATCCTTTTCCCAGAACTAATGCGTGGAGTGGTGAGTCCGGATAATTAAATTTATTTTTATCTTCTTTATAATCATAAATATCATCATCACGTATTAATTTTTCTAGATTTAATAATCCGTCAACTGTACTGTTTTTAATAATTTCTTCTATATCATTTACGGTCTTTTTACTATATTTTTCTGGAAAATTTTCCATTGAAAAAGATAAATTGATACTATTCTCCACTTGATCCATGTTTAAACTATTTATAAACTTATTATATAAAATATTTGGTTTGGATAGACGCAGATAATTATGTTTTGATGATTTTACGATATCAAAATTAATATTTGCTTGTTGGAGAACTTTTTTTATGACACCTAATGCAACTGTACCATTAGTTATTTTATTTTTATATTTAGTGAGAGCAAAATCGCTGTATCTAAAGTGTTTTCTCAAATTGTCTATTTCGTCATTTAATTTTTTAATTATTTCTGTACTCTGGTCGATATCATAGCTGGATATTTTTGTTACATAATCATCTAACCCCTTAAAACCATATATCTTAACAAATTTATTAATATATTCTAATTGTTCCATTTTATATAATCCAATTAATTAATTAAATGACTGACATCTTTAAATTAATTAGTAAAAAAACATAATATTATCTATTTTAAACATAAAAATGTGTTCGGGTTATACATATTGTATGATATATATTCTATTTTTGGAATTTGTCTGGTTGATTTACATTTCATTAATATGTACATGTTTTCTTCTAATAATTTATTTAATTTTATAAATATTTTATCATCTGATACACAAATTGGATTATTTTCGTTGTGATGATGATCTTTAAAAATTTGGTCTAAATTTTCATTTTGTTGTTCATATGAAATTTCATTTTGATTTAATATTATATTATAACTTTTGATGCCGAATAGTTGAATGTAATCGTAGTATGTGTTACCATCATTATCCAGAACGCACAATTTAATATCGTAAATTGATGCATATTGATATAGATCAAATTCAACTTGTAATTCTTTTGTTTTAATACCAAATTGGCGATTTTGTTTTATTTTAATATTTGTACCGGACTTATAACCTATCAAACCACATAATATATTATAATTTCCAAAATCAATTCCTGACATGGCAATATATTTTCTTTCTTTTGTGCCAGCATAAATATATTCGCATGTACAACTTATATTTTCTTCAAATAAATTTTTTCCAAAAAATTTTATGTAACAATGTGAATATTGCAAACTTATCAGTGGAATATATTTATAATTTTCTATCGTTAAACAATATGTACAAATGTCATAATCATGCGATGATTTAACATTGCAAATTAAATCGCTATGTCTATTTATCTCAACCATATGAGATGATGATACTATTTTGTTATTTTTCATTTCTAATATTTCGATTATGTCGGGTACAAAACTATTTTCTGTTTCGTAATTTAAGTTGGCAGTTTCTTTTGAATATTTTTTCCCTTGTACAAGGGCACTAATTCCTTTATGGTTTCCGAAAATTTCTAAATTTTCTTTATTTTCATTACAGTCGTATATATCATGTTCGCCAATATACTTTTCAAGTATTAAAAACTTTCCATTAATATCGTTTGTTATTTTTATTTTAGTAGTAAATTCATTTTTCTCATTGAAACTATCTGATTTTATATGTGATATGTTTTGAGGCATATTCAATTTATCGATAAATTTATTTTAGTAGTTATTTGTTTAAATAATGAATAAAATAAAATGCGCCAGGTATGAATTTAATTATAAATTAATTTATATATACATACCATTGTTAGGTATCTTATCATTAAATTCTTTGGTTAATTCAAAGCAGTCTTTCAGTGTTCTCAATAATTGTTTATCAGTAAGTTTGTCCGGAGTGATGCCTTGTTCTTTTAAAATCGACAATGATAACTTGAGATAATTTCTAATTTCACGGCCGTTAATTTTATGTTCACTCAAATCATCAATTGCTGAATCACTAACATTGACATTCCATTTTTTCAGTAATGCTATCCATACTTGTTTTCTTTTATTTTCTGTGAGCTCATCGTATGCAAGGAACAAATTAATACGACTTTTAATTGCAGTATCAATGCTCTTTAATCTGTTTGTTGTAAGAAAAATGATGTTATCATGATATTCAAGAAATTTCAGGAAGACACAAACCATTGCATTACGTGTAATATCAGAGTATTCTCTGTCCTCTAGGAAAATATCAACTTCATCAATTAACATAACAGCGTTCCAACGTTTAACGACTTCATTTATCGAATCTAATATTGATTCCATCGTATCTGGATGTGTTCCCAAATCACTGACGCTGATACTGTATAAAGGTTTTTCTAATAATTCACATGTTGCTTCAGATGACAGTGTTTTACCAACACCTGGAGGTCCGTATAGTAAGAAAATGAGCCCTTTACCTTTTGTTTCAATGAAATCATTGAATTCATCTTTATAATTTTTTATGAGTCCCAATATAATACCTTTTTTATTTTTCTCTAGAACTAACTGCTCGAATGCATTTTTATTATATTCAATTGGTGTCAAATTTTTAACATGTGCAATACCCCATAATTTATTCGTTCCCAAGTTGTAAGCAGAAATAAATGGGTACATAATTAGTTTGTCATTTTCTGTAAGATTTTCTTCATCAACTGGTTCAATATTTGCAAAATTGTAAGGAATATCATATCCGTGTATTTCTCCACCTTCATGATCAACCATAACTCTCTCATCTCTAAAAACTGATGCAATTTCGTGTCTTTTAAGAACGTATTGTTTACCTTTCAAATTCATATGAGAAATTTTATTGAGTAAATTAAATACCCTTTCTCCATTTTGTTTATGTTGTATTTTTTCGTCTTCATTTAGAGAATCGTATGCCTTGATTTCAAACGATTTAATTTCTTTTGTTCCCTTGAATTTTCTAATAGCAAATGGGAAAGGTGAAAGACGCAATTTCTTTTCTTTTGCTGTAATAATACGTCCGTTCATTGTAAAGAATTCACCACCGTCAGTCGTTTCGTAATAAAATGATGACTGTTTGAAACATATATCTTCATCGTTATTTTTGACGAGGTAAATTTTGTCTGGAACATCAAAATAATACCACAACGAATCAAAATCGATCATTTTATTTGCAATCATTTTATCCATCTTGCTAATAGAATCGACAAATAATTCTTCAACAAATTTTAATACTCGCTGCAATATTTCGTCATTTTCTACCTTATTTAAATTATCTGAATCGTTTGAATTATCTAAAGTGTTTGGTTTATCTACAGCTTCTTTATATTTACGCAAATTATTAACGCAATAGAGAAGATTCATAAGTGTAATATATGGCTCTGATTCATATAACGATGAGACATCACATGACTTTTGCATCAACTCCGTAACAATGTCATCAAAAAAATTTATTATGACCATTTTTTTCTGTCTTTTGTTTTTATTATTGTTCGAATTAGAATTATTTCCACTCAAATTACTCGTATTGTTAGAATTATTTGTATTCATACCGCTGGCAATCGACGACAAAATGCTCACAATAACATTTCCTGGAACATTATCGCCATGAACAGTAAAGTCTTGATCTTTAATTTCTACTTTGTTGATATTTTCAACCTCGTCATCAAAATACGCTTCCATTGAACCGTCCAGTTCGTCCTCTTTAACTATTTTGTAATAGAAATAGTATTTTTGTTTGAGTTTGGTGTATTCATCATCATCATCTTCATTATCCTCATCATTTGTCATATTTTTAATATTGGGTAATTTGTCGAGATTAAGATTAAGGGGCATATCATTGCTGTTTGTATTACTTGAATCATCGTCTACCCAGTTTTCTTCATTATCGTCATTATCGTCATTATCATTATCATTATCGACAACTGTTTCAGATAAATTTGATGTATCATCTTTCGGCGTTTTATCAAGTTCAGAGTTTATTTCACTGACTGTCGTATTTTGTTCAACAGGACGTAGAGCATATTTTTCTAACAATAATATGAGGCGTTCTTCAAACTTCTTATCGATTTTCATTATGTTGTTAGTTGTATGGACTGTTTAGGTATATCAATATATAATTATTTGGATATAGACCCAATATTTTATAAAATCAACATTTTTAAACTTTTAAAACGTATTATAAAACTTGACATAAATAAAATTAAATATAAATTATCATTTCTTTTTGTGGATCATCAATAACATTCTCTATTTCATTTTGATCAGTTGAATTTGGTGGTTCATTAATTATTTTTTCCGCAAATTTTTTATTTTCCTGAATTTTGCCATTTATTTCCTTCACAATTTTACGGAGTTTTTTATTAAGTTTTTTATTATCATCATCTATTTTACCACATATTAGAATTATTTTATTTTGTATTTCAATAGATGGAACATATATATTAATATTTTCTATAATTTTCTCTTTTCTTATTTCATAACTTTTTTTAACTTTTATTTTATTAAGTACGTTTTCGTTGTTGAATTTCATGTAATAATATAAATATTCTTCCAATATAATTTCTGTTTTGATGTTCGTCAAATAGGTGTAAAGTGATGAAATCCACATTTTTTCATCACACTTATGTATACAACCTTTATGTAGACCATAAATACTTATTATTATTGTATTTTCAATCACATTGTAATCATTACTAAATTCTTTTAGCACCGGATTTGGAGTAAAAATTTGATACAGACCTTCTTTATTTTTTGTTGGATGGGTGCCTTCATTCACAGTACATAATTCGTTAAGTTTTTTATTCATTTATTGATTATTATTAATTGGTAATCTTATCAATCAATCAATAACAATAAATAACAAAATCAAATTTTACAAAAAAATAAAAAAATAAAAAAATTCAGATATACAAAAATTCAGCAACGAGATCAAATTCCTTTGTCTCCTTCCAACTAACAAACATTCCGTGTGACATCAAATCGTAAATTTCTTTTTTGGTTGCTCTGAACATATTTTTGCCGTAAAATCCTTTTGCGTACAAATTGATCAACTGGAATCTCTCTGGTCCGGTTATGTTGATTTCCATCGATGATCCGGGGTAAACATATCTATCAAGAATACGTTTTACTTCGTCTTTTAGGATGTTCAGAGGATGATCCATTTTCTCAAGAATTGAAACTTCCATGAAAAAACAAATATTTTCATGTCCGTGACATTTGATGCAAAAATTGATGAATGCCGTGATACAATCGTTATCCGAAAGTATATTCCTCAAAGTTCCAAATTTATCAGCAGGTATATCTTCCCACGATTTAAAAATGTTTGATTCCGATTTGGCGATGTTCTTGTGTGAGAGTTTGGGGGTTTTCTTGAAATGGAACAAGTTTCCGAAAATGCTTTTTCCTTTTTTGTGTTTTTTTTCCTTCTGTACCGATTCCATAATGCATGAATCAGACATTGAAATATTGGTTTTGGTCAATTTGTTCACTCCCATCACCTCGATGTATTTTCCGAACAAATCGCCCAAATACGATTTTTTTTCAATGGAACAAGAAGAATCCATTATGGCGGTTTATTCAACGATTATTTGTTTCGCTTAAATCAATTGTGTAGAAATTACACTGTTGGTCCATGCGATTTATATAGGGATCTTCTTAAACTAAGATAATCAACTTTTTGTATGTAAAATAAATAATTATTATAACTCGAATTATAATAGCTATTTCATAAATATCATAAGCTTCAACTATGAATCGAACACAGATTTCGAGGGTCAGAACCTCGTGTCTTAACCATTAGACGATTAAAGCAGTTTTTTTTATTTAATGGGGTCAGTGCGAATTGAACGCACGCTAAGGGGTTTGGAGTCCCTCGTTCTACCTTTAAACTATGATCCCTATCCAAATTCTGGATTAATTACGTGCTCGTATCAAGAATCGAACTTGAGATTTTGCCGTGTAAAAGCAACGTTATACCATTTAACTATACAAGCTTTTTTAAGTTTTGTGGAAACATCATGATTTGAACATGAATCTACAGATTGAAGGTCTGGCGTTTTTTACATTAAGACTATGTTTCCTGTGTTATATTTTTTTTATGTACCCGCACCAAGAATTGAACTTGGGATTTCACCTTATCAGAGTGATGTAATAAACCATTTTACTATACGGGCTATTTCACCTAAATTTTATACATAATATTACACTTTTTTTCGCTCGTAATACAATGATTAAATTTTCGGCAATAATCTGTTTTACCAGATAAGGCTACTGAAGGGATTTGAACCCTTATACACTAAGTTAAGAGCTTGGGACTTTACCATTAAGATACAGTAGCTGTTTGATTTTTATTTTTTATTTTTTATTTTTAGTCTCGCTGATAGGAGTTAAACCTATTTATACCGCTCTTTAATTTATACCTGTCGGTGCATTATCGTTATGCTACAGCAAGATGTTTAATAGTCTCACCGAGGATCGAACTCGGACCACTACGTTCCGAACGTAGCATTCTTCCACTAAACTATGAGACCAGACTTAAAAGTCATTATACTCACACAGAGAATCGAACTCTGAATTTCACCGTGTCGTGGTGATGTCATACCTTTTGACGATGCGAGCGTACCAATAAAACTTCATATCGTATCAACCCTATAGCAATTAATGAATTACTCCAATAATCTATAGGCAAAACCAATCTATGTTATCTCATTGGCATATGCCTCTGGAGAGACTCGAACTCCCAACTTTCAGCTTAAAAGGCTGACACTCTAACCATTGAGTTACAGAGGCTATAAAAATACATTGTATTTTTACAAAATATTTATTATATTTATAGTCTTATTCAGGATCGAACTGAAATCTCTATGTCCCTAACATAGTATTCTCCCATTAAACTATAAGACCTTACCAAGTTTTAATTGGTACAAACTATATATTGTTTTATGTCTTTAAGTAATTTTAATAATAATTTTTGTGTAATCGTGGGTGGAAATTTACTTAGATGACAGGCTTAGGATCTTTTTTATTCATTCGTTTGACCCATTTTCTGACCGCGTTATCACTAACTCCATACCGCTTCGCGATCCAAATGGTCGGGAGCTGTTTAGTGTCTTTCTTTAGTTGTTCGTCGGATGGTCTAGTATTAATATGTTTACCGTGTTCCATAAGGCTCTCATATAATACTAATCGTTCACATTGTTTGCATTTATCAGAAACAACTGATTTAAATGACCCACATGGACATTTAATTACTTTCATGTTCGTATTGGGAACTGTCTTAACATTAATTGACAAATCATTATTTGTGATTCCTTCGTTTATATTAATATTGATGTTATCTTTAACTGAAATCTCAATATTTGACATTGATTTATCTTCATCAGAAGATTTTTCACTTATAGATAATTTAGTATTAATGTTACTCACTACACGTTCATTGATTTGTTTACTAATATTAGCTTTATCTTGTTGTTCAATATTATTGATTATACTCGTGGGAGTTATCTGAATTTGTTGATTTGTTTGATTTGTTTGATTTGTTGTATCGCATTGTTTGTCTATTTTATATTTTTCTAGTTCATATTCTTTATCAAGTTTATATTTTTCTAGTTCTAATTTTGATTGTACATCTATTTTATATTTTTCTAGATCCAATTCTTGTAATCCACTATCTGCATAGCTTAATGGTTCTATGTTATCATCACTTTCTAGTTCTTGTTTAACGTATTTATCAAACAATGATAACATATATTCTATACTGCATATTTCATTCGTTTTGAATAACTCAGTTTGTGTTCCTTTTTTAATCGCAACATCAAGAAATTTTATTTGATTTTTTATTTTATCTTCTACATTTTTACATTTATTTATATTTGGAAGTTTATATACATTTACAACATTTTTGTATTGAAATTCTTTTTTATGTGCTGCTAATCTTTTAACAATATCTCCAGTTATACCAAATTTATACTCATTGTCTCCTAAATCTATAAGATAAACACAATTATCATTCATGAACACATTTATGTCTGACATTAATTTTGGCATTGGTTTTGTACTTTCTTTAATATCATATTTACCTGTTTGGCGAATTGAAGGTAAGACGTCGGAAGTCACCCACTCTTGGAACTCTTCAGCATGTGGCAACTTTGATCTCATAATTAATGAATAAAGTCCGGATTCTGTTACAAATATGGTTTTCGAACTATTATTTCTGACCCCGCAAACTGCGGGATCAAAATCAGCCGTTTTATCGAAAGATTGGTTCAATAGATATCTCATCTTTTTGTGTTTTTCTTTAACGTGTTTCTTGATGGCATCGTCAGTTTTGATATAACCCAACGCTCTTGCAACGTCTGCGCCTTTAAACCAAATTTGGTCACCTTCGCCTTTGATAACTTCTATTGATTCACTGATTTTGTTTGTTGAATCCTTGAAATTAAACATTGATAACATTTTGTATGATAATATATGAATTATCTATACCAATTGTTTATATGTATTTATAACATTAAAATAATAATCTTAATAATCGTCATCATTAAATAATAACGATTAATTGAAGCCTCTACCGGGAATCGAACCCGGAAATCCAGCTTAGAAGGCTGGTGTTATATCCATTTAACTATAGAGGCTGTTTCATATATTACATTCCGTCCATACAGGGAATCAAACCCTGATCTAAAACTTAGGAGGTTTTTGTTTTTTCATTAAACTATACGGACTTTATTTTATATTCGTACAGGGAATCAAACCCTGATCAAAGGCTTCGAAGGCCTCCGTTCTTTCATTAAACTACACGAATAGTTTATTTCGTTTCAATTAACGTCCACACAGGGAGTCAAACCCTGATCTAAGGTTTCGTAGACCTTTGTTCTTTCATTAAACTATGCAGACTTTTAAAAATAGCCTTACTGGGGATCGAACCCAGATCACTACGTTCCAAACGTAGTATTCTCCCATTTAACTATAAGGCCGAATTTATTAATTTAGAGCCCTCACTTGGATTCGAACCAAGAACCATCCGCTTTGCAGGCGTATGCTCTTCCATTGAGCTATAAAGGCTGAGATTTAACTTTGACACTAGTGACCAGGTGCCTATGTTAACTCACTCACCATGACATAAGTATGATATAAAGTTTGATGAGTAACTTAATATCATAATACTATCTTATTCCGGATTCAGATAGTACAAATCATATATGATGATATATCTTTAAGTGACTTTATAGATTGGTGAATTAAATAACTGAGTGGAAAATTTGATAAAATTTATTATTTAAATACATTTTTGTAATATACTTGAATCAATAATAGTACAAACATAATGGTTTTAATACTTACAGTTCACGGCTTGAATGGTAGTTCGTTAACTCATATACCGATGAAAAAATATCTCGAATATTATGTTAAATGCAATGATAGATTAGTTATTGACAGTGTTAATTATAAATCAAAAAGTATTTCATTTGATGAAGCTACAAATATTGTAAAATCACATCTTGATAACTTTGCGTGGAATTCTGATAATGAATTTGCAATATTAATCGGCCACTCTCTCGGCGGGATCATCGTGACGCACATTGACCACAAAAGAATTAAGGGAGTCATTACAATATCATCGCCTCATACTAATTGTGCATTTGCAAAATATATAAAAGAAAATGTACCAGATGGTTTATCAAATATTATCTTCGGACAAATGTATAATGTTTTAACAAATCCTCCGAAGGCGATAAAACTATCTAAAATTATTTGTATCACTGGGTCAATACTTCCGAATGTGAAGTTCGATGGTCAGGTTTATACTGATGAGATGATTCATCCGCAAGCATATAAAACGTTACATTTAGATTATGTCGAACACGGTACTCAATTAATTAGCATTAGATTGTTTAGGCTTGTATACGATGCAGTTGTTGAATTGATTAATGATTCATAATTTTATTTATTTAATTTGGTTATTTTTCTCAAATTTTTTAACCCATTTTCTTATATTGTTATCTGAACAACCGTATTTTTTACCGATCCAGATGTAGGGTAAAGATACAAGGTCTTTCTTTAACTGTTCATAATCAGGATGTGTACCGACATATTTGGGATGTTCGATAAGTTTTTCATATAATATGATTCTTTCGCATTGTTTACATCCAGCAGAATTACTCGATTTGAATGACCCACATGAGCATTTACTTACTGCGACATTTATTTTAATTGGTTTTATATCCTGGAGATTATTACTCGAATCACTACTTATGTTTACTTCGTTTTTATTAACTTCATTATTTGTAACCATACTATTAATATTGTTAGATATCAAACTATCTTCTTTATTTTTTGAAGACTTCTTAGTTATTGGCTTTTTGTCGCTAATTTTACTCGCTACATTTTTCGTGATTGGTGTAAAAGTATTACTTCTAGGATTGATATTCAATTCAGAAGATATGTGGTCGCATTGTTCTATTGTATTTATAATACTTGGTATCTTATTGTTGATACATGTCCCATTCGATTGGATGTACTGTTTGTCTATCTTATATTTTTCTAACTCAAATTCGAATTGTTTTTCTATTCGGAATTTTTCGATTTCTGTTAATTTTTCTATTTTATATTTTTCTAATTCTGGAAATAAATTTTTTATTTTATTTTGAAAATGATCTTCAACATTGATTATGTCAACTGCTGACATATGTTTATGAATTAACGAAATAAGGAAAGGTATACTAAAATTTTTGTCATGAGGATTTACACGAATAAATTCGCATTCTAATTTGTTTCTGAGGTAATTTTCTCTTATTTGTTCATCATTCTTGTTTCTATCGTTATGATTATATTCATCGATTTCAATAGCCAATTTATAGGCTAGGATATATAAATCAATTTTGTAATTATCGACAACATACTGTATCTCGTGTCTACAACCTATTTCGTTAAAAAAAATACATAGTTCATCAATAATTTCTATTTCTTTCCGTTTATATCTATACAAAGTTTCTATTCCAAATTGTTTTGCAATTGTATCAACATTTGTTAGCTTTGTTTCTAATAATAGTGTTATTAATCCTTCTTTATCAATAAATATTGTCTGTGGATCTATTTTTTTATTTATTTTATAAGTTATATTCGCATCGTTTTTTATCAGTGATTTATAATCTTTCTTGTGATTTTTGTCAATGTGGCGATGAATGGCTGATACAGTATCTTTGTAGCCCAATGCCTTCGCTAAACTCGCCCCTTTAAACCAAATTTTGTTGCCTTGTTTGAGAACTTCAACTGATCCTGAAATTCTTTGCATCGGATCAGTAAAATCAACTATTGATAACATTTTGTATGATAATAATATATAATTATACTATGTTTTTATATGTTTCTGAGTTAATTTCAATACACGAGTATAATTGTTTAATTATAAACATGCATTGAAAAATCATTAAGTTCAAATAAATAAATTATTAATTAAATCATAAAATATATGATTTAATAAACGCTCTCACACAGACTCGAACTGTGTTCTCTGATAAATAAAACGCTACAGTGTCATAACCCATAGACTATAAGAGCTTTGTTTAAATAATCAAAATTTTAATTAAGTTATTTTATTAATTAATTGATTAAATAAATAAATAAATTTGATATCGATATTGGGACTTGAACCCAAATCTGCTGCTTGAAAGACAGCTGTCCTAACCTTTAGACTATATCGATTGTTTTGAATACCACGTACGAGAGTTGAACTCGTCTAAACGGGTTTTAAGTCCGGTGCCTAATCCGATCGGCCAACATGGTTGTTTTCAAAGTCAATTTGTAAAAATCGTTATTTTTTAATACCTATCGTGATAAACGATTTTTGACAGACTTTGATGTTTAATGAGCTTGATGAGTTTGATGCTCCTACACAGAATTGAACTGTGCTTTCCGCTTTATAAGGGCAGTGTCCTAACCGATAGACGATAGGAGCTGAGATTATAAGTCAATTGATAATTATCGTCGTTTTCCTTCCATATTTGATTGATAAACGATAATTTACAGACTTATAATCTTTCCCTTTAATGTTTTGTTAAAAGCCTCTACCGGGAATCGAACCCGGAAATCCAGCTTAGAAGGCTGGTGTTATATCCATTTAACTATAGAGGCTGGTTTTGTTGAATGCCACGTAAGAGAGTTGAACTCTTCTAAACGGGTTTTGAGTCCGGTGCCTAATCCGATCGGCCAACATGGCTGGTGCTCCCACACAGAATTGAACTGTGCTTTCCGCTTTATAAGGGCAGTGTCCTAACCGATAGACGATGGGAGCGGTTTTTGAAAGTCAAGCGTTTGAAACATGGTTTGATAATCTCGGGTGGGATCGAACCACCGTCACGGGTAATTTACAGTCCCGGATAATGACCTACTATACTACAAGATTGATAATTGTTTCATTCAGACTTTCAAAAGGGTTATTTTACGTCACTAGCTGGATTCGAACCAGCAATCCCAAGCTTAACAGGCTTGTGCCTTAACCGTTAGGCCATAGTGACTGCCTCTAATCAGAGTTGAACTGATATTTACGCTTTACGAGAGCGTTGTCCTTGCCGTTAGACTATAGAGGCGGTTAAGTCAATTTGTGAAAATCGTGGTTTAGTTTTAATTATTAGCATTAAGATAAACGATTTTCTGACAGACTTAAGGTTAGATTATTAGGTTGATTGACCTAATGATCTGATCCATTATATATATAATTATGGGTCTTCAAGCTGTTTTTATTTCAACTTTTTGTAAAAACATAAATAACAAAATATTGTTTTACAAAAAATACAAACGTATTTGTAGACTAATTTGTAGTATATACAACTTACAAAATATATATGGTTATTTGTCTTTAAGTGACTTATATGTGTTTTTGTATAATTGGGTGATAAAAACTTATATAAACATATAATGTTATATATATTTATCATCATACAAAATGTTATCAATCCACAACTTCAAAGATTCACAAAATACAATTAACGAATCGATTGAAATTTATCAAAAAGACGACGAAATTTGGTTTAAGGGTGGTACAATCGCTCAAATGTTAGGATATAAGAATCCACGTGATGCGTTAATTAAACATATCAAAGATGTAAATAAAATTACAGTAAAAGAATTATTAAATCAAAATGTCGCGAAATGCGACAGTTTATCTAAGTTCAATTCCAATGTTGTATTTATCAATGAATCAGGACTTTATTCTCTAATAATGAAATCTAAATTACTACAGGCTGAAGATTTTCAAGAATGGGTGACTGGAACTGTGCTCCCGACAATTAGAAAAATTGGTAAATATGACGTTAAAAACACTCCAGAAGATGTACCAAAACTAACGCAAGATGTCAATGACTTCATAAACAAGAGCTGTGTGTATATCATATCCCTCGGAAATAACGAGTATAAGTTTGGTATTACTGCCGATGTTACAACTCGTCTGGCTGCCCACAAAAAAGAATTACAGTTTAAACATATAGTGAAATTGTATGATTTACCTAATAGCGATGAAAGTAAACGTGTTGAAAATAAAGTTAAAAAACAATTGAAACAGATGGGAATTCTGATAAAAAAAGGGACAAAAACAGAAATATTCAAAACAAACACAATGTATGCAATCGATGAAATTATTGCATTATTCGATAAATATGTAAATGATGTACAAGAAAATGAAGAAGATTTAATTGATAATATAGAAATAGAAAAATACAAACTAGACAAACAAATTGAACTTGAACTCGAAAAATATAGACTCGACATTGAATTAGAAAAATATAAATTCGATTTACAGTTCAATAAAAATAATATCAGTCAAATCATTGAACACATCGATATCATCGATACGAATCCAGTTACCAAAGAAATTAATGATTCAATAATTAATAATCTTGAACATGAACTGAATGTTGATACATCACATGATCAAGTTGATATAGTTGATGTGGTTGATGATATTATAGTAGAATCTAAAATAGAATCAAAACCTAAATCAACCACAAAGGGTAAAAATATTTGCAAAAAATGCGGATATTTTACCTCAACAATCGATTCTTGTAAAACATGTGATAAATTTGACAGATATGCTAAAGCATCAGTTTATGATCCAACTCAGGGGCGTCCAACTGATGAACAGTTATTAAACGACCTCAAAACGATGCCTTACAGTTGGCTCGCAAAAAAATACGGAGTCTCGCCAACCGCAGTCAAAAAATGGGTCAAGAAAATTAAAAAACAAGATTCTGTAACTAATGTTATCAAAATGGATGACGAACTTGTTGTTCAAGATATTGATAAACGTATTGATAATATTGTCGAAAAAGTCAAGGAAATCAAAGAAATAAAACAAATTGAGAATATAGTCACAGATAAAATAAACAAAAATACTACAAATAAACCTAAGTGTGTAAATTGTGGATATTTTTGTTCCATAAGTTCTGAATGTAAAAGATGTGCTAAAGCATACGCATTTAAACAAAACTTCCAATGTATATCAGAAAGGCCAACATATGAACAATTGAAGGAGGACGTTAAGAATATGCCATTCGTTTGGATCGGTAAGAAGTATAACGTTAGCGATAACTGTGTCAGAAAATGGCTTAAGAAACACGAAGCTAGTATTAAATCGGAGCATGTCGATCAATAAATTAGATTTAAAAAAATATATGAATATGAGTTTATTTATATATTTTTTATTTGTTTAATAAAGAAAATTAAATTATTTTATGCCTCTGATGTGAATCGAACACACATCTTTCCCTTTTCAGGGGAACGCTCTAATCCATTGAGCTACAAAGGCTGGTTTTTGTTTAGTACCACGTACGAGAGTTGAACTCGTCTAAACGGGTTTTAAGTCCGGTGCCTAATCCGATCGGCCAACATGGTTGTTATTATTTGAGTCAATTGTTTAAAACAGGTTTTATACCTGGTAGAATCGAACTACCATTTCGAGCTTGATGCTTGAGAATTACCATTATTCAAAGATAACTGTTTTAATGCAGACTCAAATAATATTTTGATGCTCCTACACAGAATTGAACTGTGCTTTCCGCTTTATAAGGGCAGTGTCCTAACCGATAGACGATAGGAGCTGGTTAATTTACAAAGTCAATTTGTAATTATCGTATTTATATTCAACCTTGATAAACGATAATCGACAGACTTTGATTATTTGTTTATTACGTCGGTAGAAGGATTCGAACCTCCGACCCTGAAGGGCGCAGTTTAGCAAACTGTTGCAATAACCTCTATGCGATACCGACTGTTTTATTGTTTTAATTAAATGCCACGTACGAGAGTTGAACTCGTCTAAACGGGTTTTAAGTCCGGTGCCTAATCCGATCGGCCAACATGGCTAGTTTTATCATGCTCCCACACAGAATTGAACTGTGCTTTCCGCTTTATAAGGGCAGTGTCCTAACCGATAGACGATGGGAGCTAGGTATAAGTCAATTTGTAGTTATCGTTGTTGATTTAACATGCGCTAAATTCTTCCTATTAAGATGATAAACGATTTCCGACAGACTTATGAGATTATTAGATCAATTGATCCAATGATCTGATCCATTTTATATATAATCATGGGTTATCAAGCTGTTTATTTTTCAATTTTTATAACATCTTGTAAATCTTATAATCTTATACCAATGATATACATATATGTATTAGATAATAATCTTTAAGTAATTTATAGTTTTATATCTTTTTTCAAGAGCTCATCTAATTTTCTTTCTATCTTCCCCAGTGCATCAATAATCGCAGCAGTATTATTATCAATCGTTACATGTGTTGTGCTCTCTTTCCCGCTTGTGGGATTTTTCTCAGTTATAGGGTATGTATTAAATGAATTGATATTTGCCGTGTGAGCATGTTTTATTTTATTTGACTCGACCATGTTTTCCAATGTTATCTTGTGCGGATTAATGAGTCTACTTGATGTTCCTCTTGATTGTCTAGGAACAAAATCATCATCGGCGTCAAATAATGTATCTATATCAATTCTAGATCGTGTTTTATTGCTGGAATTCGAATTTGTATTAATATTTGGGTTTGCATCATAATTTCTGTTATGATTAGCGCTTATATTAATATTTGTATCTGACATATAATTATCCTGAGTTGGCTTTGGTGGAATTAATACAGTTGGTTTTGTAATAAACTCCCTTCTTCTCGATGAAGATGTCACTGGTACGGGTACAGGTACTGGTAATGGGAAATTATTGTGATTAATTTGTTTATAACTCATTATATTATATTAAAATAAACAAAATATTTTGAAATAAACAAATTTAATTCAAATAATTTGATACGCGAATATATATAAAAGTTAATTATATTAAATAAACATTATCATACAAAAATGTTATCAGTTTTCAAATTCAACGACTCAGAAAACAAAATCAACGAAGAAATAGAAGTTGTCAAACACGAAGATGAAATTTGGTTTAAGGGTATCACTATTGCAACGATACTAGGGTACAAAAATTCAAGTGATGCCCTAATTAAACACGTCAAAGAAATCAACAAAATGACTGCAATCGACCTATCAAATAAAACTATCGCAATTCGCGATAGTCTAAATAAGTTCAATTCTCTCACAATATTCATTAATGAAGCCGGATTATATTCATTAATATTAAAATCAAAATTGAAACAAGCTGAACAATTTCAAGAATGGGTAACAGGAACAGTTTTACCATCCATAAGAAAAACAGGTAAGTACGATATAAAAAATGATGTTAAAAAAAATATTGCTCATAAAATTATGTACGATTTAAACGATTATGTTAACAAAAGTTGCATTTATATTTTAAAATTGAATGATAAAGCATATAAATTTGGTATTACAGAAAATATAGAAACACGATTTACTGCTCATAAATCCTCAATTAATTTTACAGAGGTTATTAGAATATATGTCATAAACAACATTACAGCATGTAAGAATGTAGAAACAAAAATTAAAAAAATATATGAATAAGTGTTTATTGATATGTTTTTTGAAATCAAATAAAGAAAATGTTAATGCCACGTACGAGAGTTGAACTCGTCTAAACGGGTTTTAAGTCCGGCGCCTAATCCGATCGGCCAACATGGCTGTTTGGTGCTCCCACACAGAATTGAACTGTGCTTTCCGCTTTATAAGGGCAGTGTCCTAACCGATAGACGATGAGAGCTTTTGATGAAACTAAAAGTCAATTAATAATTATCGTCGTTTTCCATAATTGATAAACGATAATCGTCAGACTTTATGTTTTATGTTTTATGTTTTATGTTTTTGTTAAGCCCCAACCGGGAATTGAACCCGGATATTCAGCTTAGAAGGCTGGTGTTCTATCCATTAAACTATTAAGGCGATGTTTGTTTAAATGTCAATTGATTCAAAACAATTGTTTCAGTCCAATTAGATAACTGTTTTGGTTCAGACATTTTAATTTAGACCATTAGTTTCCTAATAGCCTGATCTTATTCTTTTAATATTAGAGGTGTTCAGACATTTTTATTTTCAATTTTTTTATTCTTAATTTGATTATATTTTAACTTGTACTTAAGATATTTTTTATAAAAATTAGCTTCCGTGGAATTTAATCTATTAATCCCTCCAGTCATTACATATATTTCTTTTGGAATTTGCTGAGGCATATGTTGTTCTATAAGTTTGGTCGTTATATTATTATTTTTAATATTTCCGGGAATTTCTGTCGAATTAATTATTTCTTTAGAATATATTTTACAGGTTGACATCACATGGTTGAATATTTGTAATACACTTCTTATTGTATTATAATTTATAATATATCTTAATGGATCTGATTCATCGAGAGTGCTGTATGACTCGTAATCATTAAAAAAATATTTAATATTATTATTGAACTCGTTTGCTGTTATCATAAACAATGCTTGAGTTATTTTAACATAATTATTATTTCCTCCATGTTGTGTTTCAGGCAGTTGATTTGAAATTGTTGGTAAATCTGTTTTTATTTTTTTAGATTTTAGTATTGTTCTTTCTGTCGGAACTATGTATTCTTCAACTGGTTCCGGTTCTAATTTTCTTTTCCTTGTATACGTCTTTGTTATATAATCGATTATTGGTTCATTATTTATTTTAAAAATATCAATGTCGTTTACTTTTTGTAAATCATTTTTGTCATAAAATATTTTTAAAGAGTTTATCAGCCTATTGAAATCTATTGTATTGTCATTTAATGAATTATTGTCATTGACGATAATAAATGGTAATATATCAAATAAAAAATATTTTACATTATATCCTTTAGTGTTTATTTGATTCGATAATTCAGCGAGATAATTGGTGGTTACAAGCGTACAGTCATTCAATTTGAGTAATTTTCCGTATAAATATTGGTTTTTGTTGTTTGTGTAATTGTAAAATTTGTTATATATTATATCAATAACGCCATACATAAATTCGATATTTGCTGGCTGTATTTCGGGTCTTTTGTTATATTCTACCATGTAATTGAGTACGTCCATAAATAAAGTAATTTTATCAATATATGATTTTGCAAGTATCGAGGCAGCTTTTACATTGTTGTTTAGTAATAATAGATTTTGATGATTTATTTCTATTTCATTTCTATATATTTTCGAAAATAATTTATAGTCTCCTCTTTCTGACCTGTTTTTTAATATTAATTTGAATATTCTCAGTGCATCACTTTCATCAAAATTTGGTAAGTTAACTTCACACCATGTTTTTACTGTTGAAATTCCATCGATTGGATAATATTTTTCGATTAACTTATCTATATTAGTACTAAACAAATCATTCGTATTAATTATTCCATTTCTCGTCGCCTGCACAAGACCTACTAATATGGTATTTATCATGCTTGTAATACTTTGCAGTTGATTCCTTTTATTCAATTCCATCATCGGACATATATTATTATAATCACCACAGTAATGTAAATTTATATTATTCATCAAATTAGCCATCTTGTTTCTTAAATTAGTGTTTATAATCACATGTATATCAATTTGTTGTATTAATCGTGAAAAATTTTTGTCCGAAATGTATATATATAAATAATGTATAATGTGTTTATCATTACTATCGGTATTTAAACTTTGGTTTCTCTTAATTACTTCGAGAACATAACTATAAAATATATTATAATTAATATTATAATTACGACTCATATGGGCATCATAAATTGTTTTGAGTACATAAAAATAATAAAGATCGTATAACAAATCATTATTTATAGGAATTTTAGCTATTTCGTAATTAATACAAGATATAATATTTTGATGAAACAAGTTATCACTAAAATTAAATACATCTCCCTGAATATATCTATTGCATCCAACATACGCTAAATTAATTTCTATCCTTTGCGGATCAAATACTATATCAAACTCGGCATTACACCTTTTTTCTCTCAAGTGGTTCGCATTTTTATTCCTGGCATTGCGGTCGTAAAAATGGAAACTTATGTGATTGGCTATATTACTATGTACTACGTTGCCTCCAACTAAGAAATCAATATAAAGTTTTTTTTCAAAGTTTATGTAAAAATTTTTATTATCGAAATTAATATCAATATTTAAATTTCCATGAGATTTTGTCAATGCATATTCTAATTCTTTTGAATTGAACAATTCATCCAATGTTCCTATATTCATGAGGTATATTAATTGATTAATATTTAAATTATTAAATATTTAATTGCTAGATAAAATAAAAAATAAAAAAATTAGTACTCGTCGTCACTGTCGTAGAAATCGTCATTTTCGAGCCATTCTCGAGTCCCCTCTTCGATACGAACGAACTCGTCTGGGGTGTAAACCAGGACTGACATGATACGTCCATCCCGAACAACACTCTTCTTTTGACGCTGTCGGAACGGAAGAAATTGCTTGATGTAAACACCAAGTGCCTTTGCACGATCAGTCGTGAGATGATTCATCCCAATAGCCATCAGGATTTCACGCAAAGTTGTTGGCTCATTGAGCTGAATCAGCGCCCTGATCCCATTCGAGGGCACAAACGCTGGAATATGTCGGACCGTTTGCACAGGAATTGTGAAATGGACAAACTTTGCAGGAGGAAAAACGGGCTCATCCTCCTCATTGTCGTCGAATTGGACAATGACCGTATGAGAGCGATTTCGTGCGAGTGAATATTGCTTGTCCTTTTCCATGCGGACACGCTTCACCTCGTCCTTGACCTTTTGGTTCCGGGAAACATGAACTCAACGAGGAGTCTTGGTCTTGGTCTTCGAATGGGAAGACGAAAAGAAACTTTCCTCAATGTCGATCGCGGCCATGGTTTGTTTTTGCAAAACAGTAAAAATGCTGGATAACAACAAATACGTAAAAATTACGTGGTTTCTTTTGTTGTGTGATAATTCATGTCCAAAATAAATGGATTATTCAGTATAATCAGAACTTCAATTTTTTATGGTTTTTATTATTTTTATTGTTTTTATTGTTTTTATTGTTTTTATTTGTTGAGTTAATATATCAATCGGGGATTGATATATATATATATATATATATATATATACTGAATATGAGATTTGAACTCATCTAAACGGGTTCTAAGTCCGTTACCTAAACCACTAGGCTAATTCAGCTTATTAAAATTAAAATTAAAATTTAAATTGTTCACAATATACCGAATATGAGATTTGAACTCATCTAAACGGGTTCTTAGTCCGTTACCTAAACCACTAGGCTAATTCGGCGATTTATTGTTTTATTTGATGGATTGGGAGCGATTCGAACGCCCAGCTTCTTGATTGCAAATCAAGCACTCTACCATTGGAGTTACCAACCCTAATTGACTAAATAATCAATTTATTGTATACACATACATATACGACCCCACAGGGAAATCGAACCCTGATTTCCTGGTTGACAACCAGATGTAATGACCTTTATACCATGGAGCCTTTTATTTTATGCCTTCGATGAGAATCGGACTCATATTTTTCCCTTTTCAGGGGAATGCTCTTATCCATTGAGCTACAAAGGCTTATACTTTCGGTGAGGATCGAACTCACATCTCCAATTTCAAAGACTGGTGCTCTTATCCATTGAGCTACGAAAGCGTTTATACCCCTGATGAGAATCGAACTCACACCTACAATTTCAAAGACTGGTGCTCTCAACCGTTGAGCTACAGGGGCTTTTTATAAACAGATATCAACAGATTAATCACCATTGATAATTAATATGATGTGATAAATCTTTAAGTGATTTAACTTATATTTACAATCAATGGTATGGGGGGAGGAATGTTGTAATTATCTTGTTTGTTGTTGCATCACAAGTATCGTACTAAATGGCACATAATCAAGATATGACATGCCAGTTATACCGGTGTTTTTAATGACATAGTGAGTCATCGTATTATAAAGATGAACAACTGGAAATATCATAATAACTGGCACGGCCAACAATAATATATAATAAAATGCTTTGCTTGTTATGTCGATGTCTAGCAAATTTATTCTATACATACCATATAATATTAACACTACTAATAATACGTCTGCTGAATTAAGATACATATTATATTCATTATTTTTATTCATTTCGGATGTTGTCTTAATATTTTGATCAAAAACATACAACTTATAAACAAAAATATAATATATGACAACATATATAATAATACAAATTATTATAAGACTTGTTATATCTGCCTTAATGAACAATACTTCTTCATTATTAATTTCGGGATCATATTCATACATTCTTGTGGAATTATTCGAGAGATTTTTCATATTGCGAAATATATCTATAATGTGACAAAATATTAAATATATTAAGCAAAATATAAAACAATTAAAATTTGAATTTATGATATTATGACAATATTTTATTATCACATGATAGTTATGTTCAATATAATAATAACATAAAATTATTATCATTTTTATGGCATTTCACGAAGTATTCAGAAGTATTTCGTGTGCATTTATAACATTATTTGCTCTTTATAATGTTATAACAATTAATGATCACAATTACGATTTAAAATACAAAAATTTTCGCATTGAAATGCTAATACGAATAATGTTAATGTATACAATGATTGATTTAATATACATGAAGACAACTCAAAATAAAAGGATCGAATTAAAATTTCATCATTATTTTGTTATTGTCATTAGTCTAATTTCTCTTTTGACCGGCATGTTGTGTATACATTTAAATATTGCTTATATCGCAGAAGCTGTATCAATATTTAATTTTTCGCGCTATGTATACCAATTTGATGAAACCGTAGATTTATTCCATTCAATATATAAAATTACTATATTACTTCTTGTAAGATATCCATTATGGTATTTCCTTTTTGGTCTCGATTACGGGATATTCACTATTGTTAAACTATTTATTGTAATAATGTGTATGCTTGATACTTATTGGATTTACGGAAATTTCATGAAAATCTTATCAATTTTATACAAAAATGATAAAAAATTAACTAATAAAATACACTTGTTAGGAACGAATCTAAAGATTCAATTAAAAGGGTTATTATAACATTAGTAAATGTTATAATACATTCTTAATATTTTATTATTATTTATTTAATTTAATTTAATTTAATTAGCGAAGGAGATTGGAATCGAACCAACTATCTATCGGTTAACAGCCGATCGCATATACCTTTTATGCTTCTCCTCCTATAACCAATTTATTCAATTAGTCATTGTTTATTAATTCCATTGGCCTGAATCAAACAGACATCAAGTGCTTACTAGACACACGTTTTATCATTAAACTACAACGGATGAGGTTGTGTGGACTTTAACCACATTTTTCTGACTGGAGATCAGACGTACTATTTAATCATATACTACAACCACTGTTTTATACCTATCAGATGTAATGATCTACCAATATTGGGACTTGAACCCAAATCTTTTGTGTGAGAGACAAATGTCCTAACCTTTGGACTATATTGGTTATTTTTTTTTATTTTTTATATGCGACTGCCGGGACTCGGACCCGGTTCACCTGCTTGGAAGGCAGATATAATACCCTTATACCACAACCGCTTTAATATCGATATCGGGACTTGAACCCGAATTTGTTGCTTGAAAGACAACTGTCCTAACCTTTAGACTATATCGATTTTATGCCCTCAAGGAAAATCGAATTCCTATCTAATGCTTACAAGGCATTTGTTCTACCATTGAACTATAAGGGCTATTTATTACATCATACAATGCGACTATTTAATTAGTCCCCGAGATGAGAATCGAACTCATGCCAAGGGTTTTACAGACCCGTGTGCTAAACCATTACACCACTCAGGGATGATCCGGTAGCGAGTTAACACTACAGAATTTTTATTTATACCCGATATATAATATCAGATACAAATCTTATATTGTGATATGTCTTTAAGTCATTTTATAATATCATAATTTTATTAATATAATGAGTGGGAAAAGTTGAATATAAGACTGTATTTGTTAGTTCATTTATACAGTTATTATTATATTATTGTACTCATTTATAATTATTTATTTACAATCATTTATAATCATCCATGATGTCAAAATTTGGAGAGGGTGTTGAATCAGATTTCGGACCAGATTTTGGATCTGATTTTGGATCTGATTTCGGATCTGATTTTGGATCTGATTTTGGTTATCATGAAAATGGTGACAAAGAACTCGAAGAAGCTATAAAAACTTCCAAAGATGAACACAATGACAAGATCAAAAAATTTATGCAAGAAGCAGGTCTTCCCGTTACTCCCGATGTTGTGGCGAGTTCAAATCCAAAAAATAATGACGAAGACCAGGATCTTCAAAGAGCCATTAATGAATCACTGAATAATGGAAACACGCAAATAAATACTGTTGTTAATGAAGATGAAGAATTACAAAAGGCAATAAATGCTTCCCTCGCGAATGATGATGAACCTGATTATGATCCAGAACTTGATCCAAATATAATATACGCAAATAATGAAGTAAATCCTCTTGTTCTTGATGATACGGAAGATGCTTATAAATATAACGAAAAAAACAAACAAATAAATCCAGATACAGTAATTAATTCGATTTTTAACCCAATTAAAAAATTACTAGCCGATATAACAGAATCAGTTAATTCCACAACTACTTCGAACCAACCACCGATCACTGAAAATAATTCCAATGAAACAAATTATGCAGAAAAAATATTCCCAGTCAATGTTCATAAATCTACCATTCCCATAAATGAACAAAAATTGGGCAAACTAGAAAAACCCGAAAATAAATTTCAAATTAAAATTTATAATCATTTTTCAAAAGAATTTGTTGCCAAATCAATTAATTCATCCGACAAATCAACAAAAGAAAAATTATTCTACCAAAATTCTGACAAAATTATTTTGCCACGTGATTCACTAGAAACACTAAGTATAGAAGATTCAAACTTGTATGTTTTGCGCATTACAAATCCACATACCGTGGCATATACTTTCGTATGTGCTAGCGATTTTTCTGCCCCTGAAAGAACAATGTTCGTCCCCGACTGGGTTTTGGAGGCTACTGGAACAAATAGTGGAAGTCGTTTGTATGTCGACGCAATCGGTATTCCAGTTGTGACCGAAGTAACTATAAAAGTTCCATCCGGATTTTCGAAATTACAAAATCCAATGTCAATCATAGAATATTGTCTGCGTAACCATTCTATTATTTTCTTACACAAAAAATTTAATATTCATATGTTTGAACAACAATACGAATTCGAAGTTATTGAAATGAAACCAGCAAATATAGGAAATATTACTATGGCTGATGTTAAATTGTCAATAGAAGAGGCATAATAATATAAACAATGTTTTACACAAAAATATTAAATCGTTTTTTATTTTGACTTATTAATTTATATTTTAATTTATATAAATTACATAACCGTATAATGTATATTACTACAGATGGCTTAATAAATATTTCAAGGAATAAGAAAGATGAAATTGAACGTAATTACACAAATTATATAAATTTTATTAAAAATAATGATGATCCTAAACGATTATTCATGACGTTATGTAGAAATGCTCGCCGCGTTGAAAAAAATATTATAAAAAATTCGTTCGATCAATCTAATGATATACAATATGGTGGTAACACTGGCTGGATTGTAAGTGGTATTCTTTCTAGTTTTGTTGTAACTGCAACAATTGCATATCTTGTTTATCTATGGTATTCACAAAAAGTATGTAGACCATCTTATCCTTTAGCCACAGAAGCCCCAACTATGAAGGATGTTTTATCTAAATTAGTTCCAGCGGATTGGATCAGTGATTCGAAGGATATGAATTCAACTGAGTATGTATCTGTATTTACTAAAACATTAAAATATTTACTCTTTGGTCTCAAATTCCTTGATCGGACATCGCTTGGTCAAAAAATAGGTGTCGGTATTGGAAGAATAGCAACAAGTGCCGGTCTTGTAGTTGCTACATTCGGTGCTGGCGGAGATGAAATAGTAAATACTTTGTTTGATTTTAAAGACATTTTAGATATACTAGAAATTCTTGTCGATGGATTAGAAGAAATGTCGAAAGATCCAGGAGCAATGTTATTTATGGCAAATATTTTTAATATTGATTTTAGAGACGGTCCCTTTGGTGTTGATTGTTGGCTTAATTATTTTTTGAAACAATCAGAAAATGTTGCGACTTCTTCTGTTTATCGAACGATTTGTAAATTGTTTAGATCATTACTCGATAAAGTTATTAATTTTGCCGCTGATACTATTTCTACTATGATGCCCGATACTTTGGGTATTAGCAGTATAATTCTTAGCGAAACACTACATAATGCCGAAGGAGGTGCTGTTAAAATAATTATGGATAAAATTGATGAACACTATGAACAAATTCCGTACGATAAACAACAATTAATAGAACACCCTAAGATGATGAAAGAATATATTGATGAAAAAATTCAGGTTTTAATAGATATTTTAGAAATACCAAAATCTATTTTTACATCCATTATACCCATTCCAATGCCGTTCCCAAATGATTTATTAATATCGGGATTAAAAATCGTTCAAAATAATACAGCTCTTTTTGCTCTTGGTATTAATCGTTTCTTTGCTTTCATTTACTCAATGTTACACATGATGGAAAAATGTACTAATCCAGAATTTTTACATTTTATTGAAATGAAAGAAAAGCAACGTGATATGTTGTTAAAGGAAAGAGAAAGAAAACTTGAGCAAGAAGAAATGGAATTAGAAAGATTAGAAAAAGAAGTTGGTAACATATAATTAGAATTAGAATTATAATTATAATTGTGGAGTAGGCAAATTTTTGCATGGTATATCGTGTTGTTTTATTATTGTAGAATGATTTTTCAAATAATGTGACTTACATTTTGTTAAAAAATCTTTTCCATACCAGTACGATAAAATTCTTTCTGGATTTTTTGGTCCGTATAAGTACATGTCCTCATATTTAAATTTTCTTAATGGTGATATATACTGCTGAGGAAAATTAAACCATTTCCACCACCATTCATGATTTTTCGGCGGTGAAACACATCGTTGTTCATTATTTTCACATCTTACAACATTACTATTATTTATATCAACTATAAATAAATCTATCGCAATTTCTTTGTTATTATCAACGTATATCTTTATTATTTTCCACTCCTTTTCAACTTCATATTTTTCTTCTATTGTAGGAATCAATTTATTTATCTTCCCCAACTGATTATGCAAAACTAATAAATCAATATCATCATCCCACGGAATCAAACCATGATGTCTGACAGCTCCCAATAATGTACCAAATGATATGGAATACCATATTCCATTTTTTGTAAATAATTCATGGATAAATTTCATGCAATTAACTAAATCCTTTTTCTCTTTTATATTTAATTTATTTAATTTTTGATAATTTACTTCCGATTCCGATTCTGATTCTGATTCTGAATCCAATTCTGATTCTGATTCTGATTTTAATTCTGATATGAAATCGAACAGTTCAAATTTATTTAAATTAGTCATACATATTAGTGTAATTATAACAACGAATATTAATATAACACTTAATGTATACAACATTCTGTTAATTATTTATAATTAATACATATTAAATTTATACATAACATTATTTAATCCAAGTTTATTGCACACAAGTTTATTGCCAATATGGATATGTATAATACCACGGATAATACAATGGATCATAATATAGATACGGCCAATAATATGATTCCATTCTTGTCGGGTTGTTCCATAACATTTCTTTGTATGGAAAATATGGGTAATAATACGACAAACCTGCTCCTTTGACTCGCGCAAAGCTTTCATTATCTTGCGATTGACTATTAGTAAATCTTTCTGTTCCTGACAAAGTGTCTGAACTCCATAATAATAATAACAACGCTGAGAATGCTATTATTATTAAAAATATATATTGTATATATTCAGTCATTATATATATATATCATACAGAAATAAAATTGAATTTATAAAATATCTGATTATTTTTATAATTTTATTTACATCACTAAAATTATTCGAACATATATATTCATGGATGAATTATTGATTCAACAAATTAATAAATTTAAATTGTGTGATGACAAAACATTAACTTTTGATGAAGATTTAACACGACAGGAGAGAAGTATTATCCATGAAACTGTAAAATCGGTTGGTATGTTTTCAAAATCGTTTATGAAAACCGGATCGACTCATAAATATATTGTTATTTCAAAATATGATAATATTTCAGAAAATACAAATAATTCTGACACATATGGTAATCAAAATAATCAAGATAATCAAAATAATCAAAATAATCAAAATAATCAAGATAATCAAAATAATCAAAATAATGAAATAAATAACATTACCATTGATGATAATTTTATAAATATATTTTCTGATTTAACTAAAATACCTATACCAATTCCTCTTCCGGAGTATTTCGATTACTATTTAGATATGACTGATCCATACTATGATTCTAAAAAAAAATTAGAATTATTTAAAACTGATTGTATTAAATTAGGTGGTCTACATCAACTGAGAAAAAAAATTAATGATGTCAGCGAAGAAATTATTCAATCAATAAAAAATAATCCAGATTTCCAATTGTTTAGATCTATGAAACAAGTTACACCCGATATTGTTAAGGGCAAATTTTATAATGCCAGCAATTGTAATAATAGTAAATATTATATTTCAATTGATATTAAAACTGCTAATTTTAGTGTTATGAAATCATATTTTCCATCCCTGTTCATGAATTATAATGATTGGGACAGTTTTATATCGAATTTTACTGATTCACAGTTTATTATTAAATCGAAACTATTACGTGAAATTATTTTTGGGAAACTCGGTGTTGCTTCTCAAATTAATAAATTGTGTCCCATATTCATTGAGAAGGTCGTAAAATTTATCGAAAAATATCATGAATTTAATATGTTCAGTATATCGAATGCCGTATGTATCACAGCTGATGAAGTCATTTTTTCTGTTTCGTCTGATTTTGATATTACTTTGATTAATCGCCTTATAGAAATTATCAACACAGAATTTCCTAATTTATTCCATGTCAAACCATTCAAACTTATAAAATTAGGATCAAAACAGTATTTTGTTAAAAAATATATTGATTCTAATGGCGGTATTTGTCGTGATGAATTTAAGTGCTGTCCAGATAAGTTTATTATGCAATGTATCAAATATCATCAAAATAAACATATAACGGACGTAGACCTCAAATTCATTGATGAAGGCTATGTCGCAACTTATATGAAATCAATATTCGATTAATATATATTTTAAATTACTATGATAGTTTTATGGAGATTATCGGATCATTATCTTTTATCCATTCAATTTGATTTTCTGGAAATATGTAAACAGCTTTATTTTGAGTCGGAATAATTAATTTATTTTTAACTATTTTTGTAATATAATTTATCAAAAAACTTAAATGTCTTTTACCGTCCGTTTCAACAGTATAGTCAATGTCTGGATTCCCCAATTTATCATTACTTAATGTCAACTGTTTCCAATTTGTTCCATACCAATATTCTAATAATATTTCACTATCCCTCGGTGCATCGTACTGTTTGCCATCTATTGTTACTTTCACAAGAACATCAGTAAACCACGTGGGAAATGTATTTAAAGAAGGCCAATAATTTATATTTTTTTCTTTATCGTATCGTCTCATCAACCCATCAGAGAATTTTTCGTATAATATAATTTCGCCGACTTCTTTTTGATTATATGTTATTTTTAGTAAAACTTTCCACATATATTCTTCTTTCTTTGAATTTATATTAACACCGTATGTATATGTTTTTCTGATATAATAACCATCTTTTATAATTGTGTCATTCAACGCTATAATTCGATTACAATCTTCTATGTTCGCACCAAAATCAAAATCAGGATCTGACTTAACGAACCGTTTCAATCTTACTGCTCCAAATAATGTTCCAAACATTACCCAATGTTTAATTTTATTTTTTGTTAAAATACTATCTACATAATTCATATGCTGGATTATGTCATGATGTAAATATTTGCTCATATCTTTGTCGACATCATTACATAGTTTAACGATTATTATATATACCATGACAATGAGTAAAATAACAATTATTCTCCAAAACCATATGTCATAACTCATATTATAAAATACACCCGTGCCAGTTGAGGATTTTGTTAATGATAATGATGGTTTGTATAAACTCGTTGGAAACACATTGACTTCTGGATCGTTTATTGACTCCATTTATAATTTATAGACATAATATATTTTGAAATATAAAATTGAAAATATTAATTAAATAAAATGTAGCACGGTATTGTATAATAAGTTCAATAAATACAAAAATGGAAACCGAAATGAAGTTCAAACTAAAAATACTTTGTCCTGAAATAGAACAATGCCCTAGTTATGAAATTAAACAAATATATATGGATTTTGTTTCAACAGATGCCAAATCGATGATACAATGTTTTTTTACTCAGTTCATAGATTGGGAACAAATTAAGGAATCAAGATTGAGAAATAAGTCTGGTTTATATACATTAACATTAAAATCAGATGGCGATATGATCCGAAATGAATACGAAGTTGCTATTGAACATAATGAATTTACTATGTTACTCGAGAATATTCCACAAATTGGATCATTGACGAAACTTAGATATGAATATTATACAAGCAACAATGTAATAATAGAAGTAGATAAATATACAGGTCCCAAAGAAATAAAAGGATTATTAATCAGTGAGATAGAATTCGATACAGATGTATTTACTCCAGACCAAATTTATGATATAGCTAAAAAATATCTCGGTGATGACATTGAAGATGTCACATATGATAAAAAATATAAAAATAGAAATCTAATTTCATAAATTTATTTATTTTTTACATTCCGAGGGCACATTTATAAAAATCAGCGAGCGGCATAATATGATTATTATAAAAATTTCTCGATACTTCTAACTTATACAATTGTCCTTCTTCGATTGTATTTTCCAGTAATATATATTCCATGTATAAATTATTAGATTTTTGTCCATATCTATCTAATCTACCTTTCATTTGCTGAATTTTATCAGGATCAGGTATTCTTGTTAAAATTGTATTGTAATCTACTAAATCATTCAGTCCGTATGTTCCCTCGGCATAAGATACAACAACATGTTTTCCTGTTTTATCTGGATATCTCGTAACACAATCTATATTTTCTGCTATTTTATCTGCTTCTTCTTTACTTCTTGCATAAATAAGAATTCTTTTATTATTTAATTTATTATTTGTTATTTCGAGTATCCTTTTGTTGAAATAATTTATGTAGTCACAGTTGTTTATTATGTACGATGACAACAAACTATAAATCATATCAAATCCCTTATTTATATTATTAAACTTTATATTTTCATACATTTTGCGATCACCATCTTTTAATTGGTATTTTGTTATAACTGTTGTCCACACTCTATTATTTTCTCCAATATTACATATCATTGTCTCAGATAATATTGTATCTAAATATTCTGGTGTTTCCGGTAGACCACTTTGCAACATTTTAAGCATATAAAACATTTTGTCAAATCGTGATCTGAAAAATGTTGCGCTCATCATTATAACACCATAATTACTTAATAAAATTTGTCTGAATGCTTCCTCCGTTTGTAATGCATCTTTATTTTGCACAGACAAACATTCATCTATTATTACGAGATCCCATGGAATAAATATTGGATGATCTCTCATCCTGCCAAGTGTCGTGATCAAAATAGTATTGTAACTAAAATTATTTTCATAATTATCAGTGAATTTTAAATTAGTATTATTTGATATTTGACCATTATTTGTTTGATATACCACATCGAATCCCTTTGTATGTTTCATTATTTCATCTGACCATGTTTTGTATAACTTATCTGTCGGCAATAGTACCAAAAAACCTTTATTTATTGAGTTTATCGAGTTTATTGAATTTATTGAAACATTATAATTTGCAATTTTTGCCATTAATGAAAGAGCTGTCAAAGTTTTTCCCGCTCCAACATGCGATGCGTCTCCGAAACCTTTTCTTTTATCTTTTATAATACCATCAAACATCTTATTGACTGTAGTCAATTGATGATCCCATAGTGTAGTTTTTATAATTACTTTGTCTTTAATTTCTGTTATTGGTAGCTTTATCATCTTCAGTGGTTCTGTCACCTTCGGTAGAAGATTTTTCTTATTTTGTTTTGTTATTAATTCATCTGATGATTTTATTAGGTCATTTAATGATTTAATCATATGTTTATATCCAATCCCACTTACATTGACTTTGAATATGCAATCATTACTCGTTGGATGGATACATTGAGGATATAACATACCGAGAACATATAAAATTCTTATAAAAATTCCCTCATACTTGTAACTTATGGAATTATGTGTCTTATTACCCATTCTGTCAACAGGTCCTATCAACATATTATATTCTTTACTGTTGCAATTATCGCCTTTTTTAACAGCAATGTTCATTATCAATTTAGAATAAAATTGTCTGAAAATTTCTTTTAAAATATTTATATCAGGACTTAAACTTATGAAATCAATCCAATCATATACTGTGTAATCATTATGTAATATTCGTTTTTGTGTAATGATTTTTATATCATTCATAATGTTAAAATTCAAATCACTAATAATATATAATGCTCTCATCAAAGCGTCTAATATAATTCCATTGTCTAATGCTAACGCTTTTATGTCATTTGTGTATGTAAGAATTTTAGTGCAATCAAATGGCTCGATTTCTATTTTATTTATGCAAAAAATAATTTTATTATTAACTATTTTACTTGTTAACTCCACGGTTTCGTTTACAGAAAATCCTATCCATTTTGTTTTTTCTGGGGGTGATGGCATTTTAATTTGTTTTTTAAATTGTTTTATGAACTCGACTTCTAATTTATTTCTATTTTTATCTATTGATTCAATATATTTACTTCCCTGTTTAAATTTTACTATTTCTTTATCTGTTCCCGCTATTACAACATCATATTTATTATAACGGATTGTTTTGCCGAATATTAATAAAAATCCTTGTCGACTTATATTTTTATCAATTTTGTTATCATTTATTGATATGATATTTCTATCTACAAACTGCAAATTATCATATTTATTGTGTTGATTTATTGTATTATTCGTACTTAGGTAAGTTTTTTGAACTGCATCTATCGTTTTAACGATATTTTTGATATTTTCGACTGAATCTTTGCATATATTTTTAACGAGCGTTTTTTTTCTGTAATTTTCTTTCGAAAAATTTTCCCATATAAATTTTGATAATTGTTGTGTTGTATAATTTTCTCTATTTTGTATAAATGGTATATATGCTTGTATTTTAAGTAAAATATTTGGCACACAATGCATATCGTAAGATCTCACATATGCTATTTTTTCTGTTTCTTTATTACTCAACTCCAAATAGTTTGTTATGTTTTTAACCATATCTTTAGTAATTATTTGGCATTTATATGGAGTATTTCCCACGTAATCAATATATCTCGTTAACATATTTCTATCATTGCTCATCATATTACTATATGCGGTTGCGAGAATCATACTGTCTATTACACGCGTATTGTCATCACATATTGGAGTTAATTTAATTATGTCATTGAAATTCATATCAGAATAATATTCTGAACTACGATAATCCCAATTTGATGGATTATTTTGTACCATTAATAATGTTTGTTTAATTATTTTAATGGATTCGGTAGATAATTGTAAATCTGGATCTATGGTGCACAACAACGACAAAACATAAAAATCGAGTAAATCGATAATTTTATTTATGTTATATTGTAAATTGATATATCCTTCAGAATCTTCAATTATGGATATAAATGATCTCCATAACAATTGCCTTGATCCACTTACACGAATAAATTTTTGATCTGGTAAATTATATTGTGGTGATGCACTTAATTGATCAATTGTGTTAATTAATGTTTTAGAACAACCAGATCCTCTCCTGATACATTTTTGTAACCGCGACGATAAAACACCAACGTTATGAGTTTTAACATATTTTACTTCTGTTTTACTTCTAAAAATATTTCCATTTACTAAAAAACACAAATTTTGGTACGTGAGCATTTTTGTGTTAATTTTTGGGGTAATTTTGGAATCAAAGTCGTCAACAATTGTACTCCTCAATACATCTTCCTTTAATTCTATTTTTATTATGTAATCAATTTTATTTTTGTCGATTTCTATATTTCCATCACATAACTCAAATTTATTATCTTTCATTATGACCATACCGTGAGTACAACAATACGTTATAGGTGGTTTACCTTTCCTCCAATCTAATTTATCCATCGTTCTGTGTAACTCTTCACAATTATCAAATATTTTTCCAATCCATGACTCGGGTACGACTGGATTACCTTTCGTCGATGATCCCGAACTTATTACTTTAATTTTACAATTAATGGGATCATGGCGATTTAATGATATATATTTATTAAGTTTAATGTCATTTTTAAGTTGATTTTCATTATCATTTTGTATATTATATAAATTTTCTATCTCGATGCAGTCAGAACCACTCAAATTATTTATATTGTTTAAAACCCATGTTTTTAAAACATATGTTATAACTTTTTCGCCATACTTTATATACTCATTACGTAGATTCAAATAATACAATACTTTATCGATATCATTTTTTGATATTGATGTAATAGCCTCTTGGATGTGATAATCTGATAAAATATGTGGATAATCTTCTTGAATTTCAACTATAAAATCACTATATTCGCCATTTCTACCAACTGTTATTTTTGTTCCTGTTTTCGCACCGTAGTTGGCAATATTGTTTATTGGTTTGTTTTTGTCATCTCTTACACATTTGTATGCATATTTTGTATTTATCAACAACTTTATTATATTGTACATAACTGATTATGATAAATTGTGTGTTTAATCAAGTGGATAAATAAATGAATGAATTAATATCAATCTTTTAATTAAAAGATTGATATTTTATACTATTTTCTTTATGACTCAAACAACGCAAATCATTTTCGTATTTTTCTGCATAAAAATGATTTTCATTATTTATTTCAATAACTTTGTCAACAGAATTTTTTAAATAATTTATATTTTTTGATACTTTATCATGTACTTCTTTCAAAATATCGACAGGAACAGTTCTCTCTCTCAATATTATTCGTTTTAAAATTGTTTCCAATGAAACATTTACGTAAAGTAATAGAATGAATATTGTCGGATTTATTTTTTTAATCCAGGGAATATAAATATTATGGCACCAGTTATGATGATGTGATCCATCAATAATTACATTATAATTTTCGATGATAGCTTTTCGTTCAATAATTTCTGCAATATATTTTGATTCACAATTTGTTTTTTCAACAATATCATGGAATGACAATAAATTATTCATTTGTTCCTTGATTTCTGGCAATAATGTTCTAATGTAGTCAATATCGACATAAACATACTTATTTCTTTCCAGAAAATTATTGGCAAATAAAGTTTCTAGTACATAACTTTTCCCTGATCCATAGCATCCTGTCATAAATATTATGTTTACTTTATTATTTTGATTATTTTTGTCAACAAAATGATCATCTATTATTTTCTCATGAATTTTTGCACGTTCTATAGAATATTTTTTCTTGTGATATGTTTTGTCCATTAAGTTAACAATAGACATGTACTTGAATTCATTTTCATAATCCATTTATGTATATGTTTGTACATATGACGAATAGTAAGTTTTACAATAAATAGATAATAATAATTATAAATAAATCAATTTTTTTAAACATATCATGTTTATATTTTATATTTTATGATATGTATGAAGGTGTTGGTAATTTAAAATATAAAGAACAGTGTGGTTTATTTACAATTATTTTTATTACCTCAATAATTTCGTTTATTACAGTCGGATTTATATTTAATTTTATCATACTTTTAACCAAATTTTCAGGATCCTTTTTAATAGTTTCGACTATTTTCCTATCATGAATATTTAATCCGTTAAATATTTCAGTTAATGAATTAATATTATTTATATTCATATTTGTACTTATATTTGCATTTTCTGATTGCTTTTCAATATACAGGGTCGCGATTTGACTAATTAATTCATCCATTATCAATTTGTTGATATTTAGTATCTATTTTTTAATAATTTTATATATGAATCCTATTAAATAATTGAATTTATCAATTTTATTTTTTTATTTTTTTACGATTGGTTTTTGTGCTGCTTTGACAGTTACTGTTGTCTTAGCTGGAGTCGCTACTTTAGCTGGAGTCGCTACTTTAGCTGGAGCTGTCACTTTAGCTGGGACTGTTGTTTTTGATGGTACGGTTACTTTTACAGTGACTGGTTTTGTGGGTGTTACCTTGGCAGATACTGGTTTAACAACAGTTTTTGCTTTAACAACCGGTTTAGTCACAACAGGTTCTGGTTCTGGTTCTTGTTCTGCTTCTTCCGAATTTTCCCATGTTTCCCCAGTGAATTCAGTATCTTCCATATCTTCATCTTCTATTTGTTCTACATCTTTAGGAACATCTTCATAATCTTCCGTTTCTATTTCCTCCTCATTCGGTTGTATTTTTGGTTGTAAAATTACTGTTTTACTAACCTGAACAACATTTTTTTTAGAATTTTGTTCTGTACTATCATCATCATTACTTTGGTTATCCTGATTTGTACCTACTGCCAAACCCCAAGAAAATGCTTTCGAAACGCTACATGCATCTTTCATTTCCTTAACTGCCTTTGTTATATTTAATTCATAAATATCTCCATGATCAGGATCTATTTTTTTGTCTCCTAATCGTTTATAAATTTTTTGTAATGCATCTTTCGGTGTTTCATTTACTTTAATATACCGAGCTGTAACTTTTGATCCATATACATTTTTGTATTTTTCTAACTCATCTTCAACTTGTTCATTTTCTGTAGTTATATATCTGACATATCCGAGTTTCATGCAACCTCCGTACACTGCACAAACATATCCACTCCCTGATGCAACAACCACTGGAGTACTTTTCTGTTGAGTCTTTGGAGGCATATATTTATGTTTGTGATGTTTGTATCTGTGTTATTTATGTTATTTATGTATATATTTAATACTTTTGTTGCCTAATATATTAATTATTCATTTTTTTATGAACACAATTAATGTACAAACATTGTAGATTTTATAAAAGTTGAAAATACCATATCTTGGTATTGTTTATAATTAAAAAAATATATTATCACAACATACATATTAACTTTTAATTACGAACAATGAGCGGTCAACTTGATTATAGATTTTACAAAAAAGTTCATTCTGAACGTCATGATGATGTTTCTGATTCACAACATGAAATTACATACACTGGTTACGTTCCTAAATTCGGCCACCCCATGTGTTTATATTCTAAAGTAGATGGATTTCCTCTTGCAGTTCTCGAACTTCGTTATCAGAGACAAGACAATTATGCCAAAGGAGAAACAACTTTTATTACTGAAATTTCGGAAAACAGTGGACCAGAGGGTCAACGTTTCCAGGGTGTTACAACTCTTGACGATCAAACTGTTGAATTTGTTATTACTAATTTAACTGACGATTACATTAATTTTAATTTAATGAAATGTGATAAAAAAGTTAGTGAAGTTAATCCATTCGGATTGAACGAAATTAATGAGCTCAGACCGTTTGAATCATATGCCGTTCAATCCGATCAAACTATGGGACATCGAATTATTAAAGTATCTACTCACAAAGAAAAAAAAGCTAATCAAAAAGATGATGAATATACTGAAACATCTCTCAAGGATGAAATGGCAAGTACTGAAAAGAAAGTTGGTACGTATTTGTTCTTATCTGTCGTTCCAAAACTAGGAAATAAAAATCAATGTGATCGTTTTAAAGAAACTTTCTGGAAACCAGTTGATTATTTTGTTGTTAAATCACGCTCTTCAAAACAAGTCCATAACTTTGGACATTACGGTAACTACAACGGAATGGTTCTTGAGGGTGGTACTGCGATGCCAGCGGCAGCTTCTAGTGGATTCAGAACATTAGGTGCCTCTCTTGAAGATCTGCAACCACAATCACAAAGATTTATGCGTTTGAGAAACACAAACCAAGTCACTGAAGTTTCAGAAGTCAGACAAATTATGCAACATAATATCGAGAAAGTGGTAGAACGCGGGGAACGGCTCGACGTTTTGATGGACAAAACTGATACATTGAAATCGGATCATAGTACCAAGCAAAGTAGTGGATTCATATCTGGAATCGTAAATATGTTTAAAAAAGAAGAAAAAAAGGAAGAAAAAAAGGAGGAATCAGATGATGATCTAGGTACTGATTTATTCGATGGTATTGATGAGGAACAGGGTGGTGTTCTTGAAAGTGTCGAAGAATGTGATGATCTTGAAGAACAATCTTTCAGTTTTAAAGATATGACACGTACTACATCAAAAGAAGTTCCGCTGGGTGTTAACACAATTGGGTCTAGTTTAAAGAACACAACCTATGATTTGCATGAAAAAAATTTGTCTTTTAAGAAAATGTCAAAAATGGTTGACCATTCTGAAGTTATGCAATCAAAAGTCGGCAACATTTCAACCGGTGATGAGGTTATTGCTGTTACATCTGCCCAAACAGGTATCGATTATGATTACGAACGCAATAGTTTGCCTTGTGTTATAGGTGTTTCCGTTATGCCTGGTTTTAAACTCAAAAATCTTATGTCACAAGACGAAATTGTTGCTGAAATTAAAACACTTATTAATGGATATGTCACTAATACGTTTAGCACTTTGGTTGCACAAATGCAAATCTATACATCAGAGGAGTGTTGTGTTTGTTTTTCTGAGAAACCAGATGTTGTATTTTACCGGTGCGGTCATTCATGTACTGATAAAGTTTGTGGGTCTCAACTCAATAAATGTCCTCTATGTCGTATGACAGTATCAGCTTTTGTTCCACTCAAACTAGATTCAGATCCGGAACAAACTAGCAAGCAATCTAATAATACAAACCAGGTTGTTGAACAAGTTTGTTCATGTTAATTTTTTTTATTTTAGGTAAACATTTATTATATTAATTATATTTTGATATTAGTATAATTGGCGCGGTTATTACTTTTTTTTAAACATATAGAAAATAAATATTTAAACATATATTAACAAAATGAATATATCATAATAAATTAAATATGTTGTTTGGATTAACATCTGGTGACTTTGCACTGTTGATTGTGGCTGGTTCTGTTTTCGGTTATGTTGGTTATTATCTTTATTTACAACTATATAAAAGATATCTTCTTTTAATGACACAACTTAACAAAGTTACTACCTTTATTGATAGACTCGATAATTTACAAAACTCTTTGACTTATTTAGTTGATCAAAACGTAGATGCGAATGAATGTTCATATTCGAACTGGAAACCATCAAAAACATCGTACGATATCAAAAACAATAACCAGTATACATTCAACGATGAACTCAATGAAAACTTTAAACCAAAAAATTCAACTGGATCTATTTTAAACAAACTTTTGCCTAATGAAAATAATGCTCAGTATTACGCAATACTTGGATCATTGACACCTTTCCTATGGTCATATTTCAAGGATTACGTCACATCGAGAGCATTCCCAACAATATCAACTACTAATTTTAATCCTGCTGAATTCATGAAGGAAAATCCAGAAATTACAACAAAACTACAACAAAAATTTGTCGATCCTAATTTTAATGTCGCAAATTTTAATATTGGTGAATTTGTAAAGGAAAATCCTGATATTGCGACTAAACTTGTTGAAAAAGTTGGTGGATTTAAACAAGAACCGGCAAATCTAAATAACGCTGTACTTGGTGGTAAATATAAAGTTTCTCCATGGGTGAATAGCACAGTCGAACCAGATAATTGGGCTAATGAAAAAGTTTATAATCCCGATTATATCGCAGGAACAATGGGATCGACAGGAGTAGTGGGACCAATGGCTCCAAACATATTAAAAAATTATAAAAATATGTATGGTGGTTTTACGGAAGGTTATATGGGAATGGAAGGTAATCCAATTATAAAAACCATGTATATGTGCCCTGGATGCCCTGGATGTTTTTCATGTCCTTCGGTAGATACAAATGTTAAACATTCAGAACCTGATAAATGCTCTGGATGTTTAAAATGTGTTAATGATCAGAATTGTACAGAACATGAAGCTGCAATTCCAAAAAATTATGCTGAACCAGGTTTATCAATCCCGAAATTTAATAAATCTTTTGGTGGATTGAAGTCGATAGAAAGTACCGAATACGATGAATGTGCATATAAATCGCCAAAACAATCATCCAATGGGACAAAGTTGGCAGACGCAGATGTTAATAAAATAAATATGAGTATTGAAATATGAGTTCATTAAATTATGCAGCATGACTAAAATCTGTTGTATAATCAACTAATACTTCTGGTTTGTTGCCGTAAAATTTTTTAACTATTTCGGTGTTATTTAAATAAATAACAACGGGTGTTTTTCTCACATCAACATCATAAACATTTTGTATCCGTGGATGTTCATCAACACTTATTCTACAAAAAATTATGCCATTATTAGAAACTTTTCTTGATTCATTTATATATGATTTATTAAAATTTGTACATTGTAATCTCCATGGAACATAAAAATACAGTACAACTTTTTGATATCGTGTTAATATAAAATATAATTCTTCTCCTGATGCTATTTCAACTATAGTCATTATATAAATTATATAAACTATATAAATTATACTACTAATTTATATAATTTTATTTTGATAAAACAATTTATTTAAAAAATCACATCTTTTTACTGGGTACTTGTTGTGTATGAGAACGTGTACTGTTCGATGTATGTGTTGTATGTGGTACATGTGCTTCGACAAATTCTAAAAACTTTTTCCAATCTGCACCAACTAATCTACCTTTTACATCATCACCTCTCAAAAATAATACTGTTGGTAATCCTGTTACATCATTAGCTTCAACAAAATCTCTTAGGTCTTCACAGTCAGCATCTAATGAACAAAAAATAATTTTATCTCCCTTGTACTCATCTGCAAACTCGTGATATTTTTTTCCAAGAACTTTGCATGGACCACACCAGGAGGCATAAAAATCAATGATTGTCAATTTGTTTTTATCACAAATTACACGTTGAACATCTTTTTCATTTTTTAGATCAATAATTTTAGGCATATTATTTTTGTATATATATATATATATATTTAGGTATTAATATTTATTTATATATGTTTATACGTCAATTTTTTATTTAAAAATTTATTGTAGTTTATTTTAAGTATATTTTGAAGTTAATTCAGAATATATTATAATATAAAAATTGAATCGAAAACATTTAGTCCAAAATTGTTTAATTAAGTCAAATAATATATAAAATATTCTAAATGTACTCTGATGTTAATGAAACAATTTTAAATATCGATGACAACATCGATATTACAGGTGATGATATTTGTGATTTTAATACTGATGACATTGTTGTCAAACCAATTATGCAAAATAATCTTGATGAAGTTAGTAAAAATGATTTAAAACAATTTATGATGAATTTTGGAAAACTTGCTTCATCGATTGATGATCCATCAGAAAATACACAAAAATCGGATCCATATAATGGTTTTGAAATAATAACCATTACATCTAAAAAAAATACAATGAAAAAATTATCTATTTCATCAGATCTATTATTAAACTATTTAGCAGAAAAAGTAGAAGATATTTTCGGTGGCTTTGTCTCAAATAAATCGCCTGGAAATAATTCTAAATTTGCTCCCCCTATCCCCCGTAGTAGTTTTATGTGTGGTGGATACGGCGACTATTATGATGATGGTTGTTATACAGAACCAAATACATGTGATCCTAATAATGTTCAATGTGATGTTCTTCTTTCATATTACAACGAAATATCTGACTACAAAAATTATGTGGATAAACTAGATAATGAAAGTGATAAACAAATATTAGAAAATCAAGTAAAAGAATTATTAAATATTGCAGAAAAATTGTATGTAAAAGAATTATCCGTTTACAATAATCTTCTATCAAAACACAAAATACAATTTGATTGCTTATTAACATATTACACGATCGGTAAAAAATATGCGTTTGAGCGTTTCGATACTAAAATGATTGGTATTCTTAAAAAAAAACAAGTTTGCAGCAATCCATCCGGCATCGTTTTAACTTTCAAAATGATCGAATATGATCATCAAAAAAAGAAATTTTATCATACAACAAACGGTCAATTTATATACGAACAATCTGGATTGATGGATTTAGATGATGTTATTTGCTCCGAAGTTAGTGCCGAGCTCGAGGCAACATATAATGAAATTGGAAAAAAATATTGTAACTTAGTAAATGGTATTCATTATTTAGATTATGTTGGCTCACGTTATATTATTACAGACCATGGTGATCAACCAGTGTTCGCAACCGGTCGCGTGATCGTTGATAATGAAGATATTTATCATTATACTGTACCCCTCTCTAGGAACCAAATAACGACTAAACATTATTTGAGCCAAATTAGCGAGGATCAATACTGTATATGTGTACCCTTTTTGATTGGTTACAGTCTTAATCATAATAGTGGTTGGGGTTATTTCCATGTAAAAAATCTCAATCAGATTGTATTCAATGAACACGTTTTTGATGATTTGTGTTTAGAAGAAACGCAAAACAAAGGAGATATTAAAAATATTTTGAAATCATTGCTTGTTTCAAAAAAAATAAACAAATTCAGTGATATCGTTTCAGGAAAAAGTTCTGGTTTAATATTTTTACTTCATGGATTGCCTGGCACTGGTAAAACATGTACTGCAGAAACTATTTCAGAACTTTTACATTATCCACTTTATCGTGTAGGATTTAGTGAATTAAATAATGTATATGGAAGAATAGAAGAAAACCTTAAGAGAGTATTTGAACTTGGTACAAGGTGGAATGCAATTATGTTAATTGACGAAGCGGATACTATTATGGAAAAACGTAGAGATTATGGAAATATGACAACAAATACATTAACAAGTATTTTTCTTAAATATATGGAAACATATGAAGGTATCCTTTTCTTAACTACGAACAGACTCAAATCAATTGATCCAGCATTTGATAGCAGAATATCAATTAAATTGTATTACAAACTAACTCCAGAGATTAATAAAAATATATGGATAAAATTACTAAAGAATGTTAGTGCAATGGAATTAGTCGAACAGTTGACTAGTAACCCCGATGATATTAATGATCTTGTAAAACTTAATATCAATGGAAGACAAATAACTAATCTAATAAAACTGGCTTTCTTGACACTTAATGGTGATGGAACTAAAATATCGAAACAATTATTGCTTGATATGTATAGATTAACACAGGACTTCACCAAGAGTAATAAAACTACTAATTCGGAATCAGGTCGGTTTGTCACTTTTGGTCATAAAATAAATTCTGATAGTTCTGAAATTTCAGAAGATTCAGAGGAATCAGAAGATTCTGAAGAATCCGTTGTAAGAGAATCAAATAAAAAATATATAATCAGATCCGATCAAACCCAAGATAATTATTTTGAAATGTATAATGATGCTCTGTATGAATATTAATTTATTTTAATTTATTTTATTTTAATTTAATTATGAAATTATCTGAGAGCGGGGTAACTTGTTGTTCCGATTGTTGGTGCACGTCTTTCTTGTGGTGTTAATTCATCTAAAATAATTTGACCGAAATATTCATCATTGTACACTGGCGGATAATAATAACCTACTCCGGTGTATCCGTATTCAACACATGCACCCTCTTTAATACCTCTTTCTCTTTGATTTATAATATTATCATAGCATCTATCAATTCCCAATCTCCCATTTGGATCATTATCATAAACTAATAAATCCTTAAATGTTAAATCATTAAATAAATTAAAATCAATATTATTTCTTACCCGTTGTTTTTCAATTTGTTCGTATGTTGGAGTCGGGCCAAAAATTTTACTCTTAAAATTTAAGTCAGCTCCGTCAATAAATACATCGTCTCTTTCTCTGTCTATAAATGTTCTATCCTTTAATCCTAATCGTAAATCTGTGGTGTCATCTGTTGGTGTTTCTAAATTATTATTTCTTTCTATTTGTCCGTTAGTAATATTACTTTTGGGTATATATCCACCTGTATTAGATGATGCACTGTCATACATGTGTTCTTTATTATTTATATTTGTTATGTAAATATATATAACAAGAAGTAATAATATTAAAAACACTATTATTATTGTTAGTGTCATATAAAGTTAATTATATTAATATTATAATATTACATAATAAATAATGAACGACTGGAATTATCAATTTAAGGAAATATTCAACGAAGCATATCAATCATTTCTTAATAACACGATGCCTCTTATTTTTATGAACACATTATTAGAAAAAATAATTAAAATAACGGCAAGTACAGTGGGTTATATAGCAGGAACAACTATACTAAATAATAAAAAATATCTGTCATTAGAAGCATACTATAATAAATATAGTAAAAATATTGCTTTGCCCTACAGTATATTAATCGACTTGGATACAAATAATTTAGTTAAAATAAATACAGTTAAATTAGTAAGTGTCAGTGTCGTTAAAACAGGACAACCTGTTATAATGAACTCTGGATTGATTTCTGAAGATAATTTTATTAATATCGATACATGTATTTGTTTACCTATCAGATCCATCGGATATGATGATGATAATGATAATGATAATGATAATGATGATAATATATATGGCGTTTTATTACTTGCTAATAAAGATCAATACGATAAAAGTATGATTAATTCCCTAAAAACATTATGTTCATTGATTAGTGTACTTCAATATAATTATTGTGATGGTGACAAATATAATAAAAATAATAAAAATAATTCAGATCATAATACAGAATTAAATAAAACAGTAATAAACTATTTAATGGATCATATTTTGAATGTAACCCATGATGGAACAATTATTACGAATAATATCTTTGATATTATGTATTCAAATTGCTCAGCAAAAAATATAATTGATTTAGCCAATAATAGTGATTGTGATGATGATTTTGATAATAATAATACTAACAGTATTTGTACTGATATTAATGTCAACACCCATGCTAGTAAACCTATGAACATAATAAATTTATTTCCACAGCTATCAGTTTTATCTAATTCAGATAATTCCCATCAAAAATTATTCAAAAATAAAAAAATAGCGATAGGAATACAACTATCTGATATAAAAACGATTGTTATTGATTTTATAATAACATCGATTATTTATCAAAATATGGTATTTCACGTATTTATGTTATTCAACAATACAAATACATACATTAATGAACAAAAAAATCATAGTAATTTTATAGCTTTTTTGAGTCATGAGTTGAGAAATCCTCTACAATCAATTAATTTAGCAAATTATTTAATGCAAACTGATCTCAAAACATCTTACGACTTGTCACAAAAAAATATATCATATATGGAATTAATTGATAGATCATGTGGTGAAATGAAAAAAATAATAAATGATATTTTGGATTTGTCTAAAATAGAAGCACATGAACTTGTCATTGAATTAGATACTTCTGATATAAGAGATGTTGGCAGTGGTTTAATTGATGAATATAGAGATATAGCAGTAAATAAGGGACTTGATTTATTGTTAGAAATTAATGAAAATGTTCCAAAAACACTTTACACCGATGAAGTCAGATTATATCAAATTCTATCAAATCTTATATCGAATGCAATAAAATATTCTACATGTGGTATTATAAGATTTATGATTTATTATGATGAATTAAATCATGGTATTAAGTTCAGTATTATTGATACAGGTAACGGTGTTAAAAAAACAGAAATAAGTAATTTATTCAAACAATATTGTCAAACGAGTTGTAGTGATAAATTTAACAGTAACGGGCTCGGTCTATGTATAAGTCAAAAAATGGCAAATTTGTTGGGCGGCTACATTAATGTAATAAGCGAATATGGCAAGGGATCCACATTTACATTATTCCATCCTATCAGTTTAGAACAAAGTGGAATAATGAGAGAAAATGACGTTTTTAATCAAAAAATGAGTTCAGTCTTAGAAAATATGACAATTAAAATTTTAACTGTTGACGATAATGAAACTAATTTACACCTATTAAGATTAATGCTCGAGCATATTAATCATAAATATAAATCAAATATAGAAATTCATTCAGTTAAGGACGGAAAGGAGGCGATTGAAATATGTAAAATAAATACATATAAATTTATCTTTATGGATATAAATATGCCGAATATTGATGGGACAACAGCTGCAAAAATAATAAAAATGAATCCAATGAGTAACATAACAAAAATAATTGCAACAACAGGGAATATTTCAGCAAAAAAAGAAAATTCAGCATATTTCGATGATTCTGATAAGTATTCATATTTTGACTCAATTATTATAAAACCATTTACTGACGTGGAAATTTTAAAAACACTTGTTAAATATTTGTATGATAATAATTAGTTGTTTACAATACTATTTCATCAAATATTAATATCGATCGATAACTTTTTCTGGATAACATACTAATTGAATTTTTGTCGAGTATCGTACTATTTTCTAATTTACTCATTAGCATATCGATGCAGTTTACTGTTATAGGTTTAATTACAGCACCGCTCATTCCCACATTTTTAAAATCTGTTAATGCCTTTTCACTACTATCACCAGTGTATGCAAATATAATCGTTTTCTTTTTATCATCTCTAACAATGTCTGCAACTTGGGCACCATCGATATCATCCATGTGATAATCTAAAAAAACTATATCGAAGTGTGTTTCATCGTCCTTACATCGAGAAATACATCGAATACCATCATTTACAACCATGACATTATGGCCTCTTGAGTTGAGTAATAGTTTCAAATTGTTTGCTATGTTTTCATCATCATCAACAATTAAAATGTTAAATATTTTTCTACGGTTTTCGATATGGTTAACTGATCGTGTTGAATAATTATAATTTTCTGTCATTCTTTATCTATATTTAGATAAATAAATTTGCTGGTTAAACAAATTTTCATTTTAATATTTGGTACTAATATTTTATCAAATATCGAGGACTATACTAAATGATTTACTAAACAAATAAACAAATAAATAAATAAATTCATCGCCTGATTCTATCGTATACTTTCATAAGATAACATGGTAAACTCATTTTGTTTCCATCCCATTCGATTTGTTTCTTACAATCATTTGTTAATGTACCGTCTTCATTACATATTTTTTTAACTTTAGGATGTTGCATGCTTTCTTCCAAAAATTTTACAGTTGGTTGTTCATCAGGAAATTTTAACGAACAATAACACTCCATTCCGAATATGTTAAATGCATTTCCATCATCATACATAATAGTGCAACGCCAATTTTCCATTGTAACATGATTGAATTCATTTTCAGGTGTCTCATCATCAGACAATCCGTATGTGATGACGCTATAGTCCTTCGCTCTATCGAGTGCATCAAGTAACTGAAAAGTTCTTGGAACTTTGCATTGTGAAATCGAGTTAATTGGTAATTTTTTTGCGGAACTCATTGCTAGCTAGAAAATAACTAATCGATAGGTACTTATATTTAGCCCGATATATGTTATAATAGAATTATAACATATGTCGTATATATTTGATTTTTCAATCTTTTTTAAGATTTTTTAGATTTTATTTATATTTTAGTTTGTTGTATTTATTTTTGTATTTCATGTACTTATAATAAAAATATCCACCATTCATTAAATCGTCTGGTGCGTCTCGTTGTATTTCAATATCTTTCTGTTTATCCATTGTTTGTACTACTTCGACATCTTTTTGACCGATAATTTTAATAAAATCATTTATTTTTACGAGATCATCGTCTATTATTGTAATTGTTTTTAAATATGTATCTATTTTGTCCATTTTATTTTTAATAAAAAAATCGGTATAATCACCATCAAAAGAATCTATAAATGGTTGAACCTGGCCGATATTCAATGCAATTTGCATTAATTTAGTAAATGTATTTGCTTCATATAAAGGTATCCTAAATAATTGAATAAAAAAATGGTTTTTTTCGATCATGCTTCCATCATCATTTTTTTCATCGAGACCGATTTCTCTAACCATTTCATCATCATAGTTATCAGGATTTTTTAATTTGTCAGGAATTTCATTTTTATCAGTTAACAATGTGTATAGTTTTTTAATATTTTCAGTATCCCATTCTACTTGACTATGTATATCCGACAAATATGGTTTTAATGTTCCCCAGTATGTTTTTCCGTCGAAATTGTTATCCTCTTCTCGATATCTCCTTACATTGTCTCTTAATGTATCAAAACACATCACAACTGCGATGCGATTATTTTCAAAGTCCATGATTTGATTATATTATATATTATTAAATGAATATATTAATTCATGGGCTTATATTTTTTATTTAATCCACTGTCATTATATATTACCGTTTTTCCGATATCATCGTTCTGTTTTTTAACAGTATCGATATTGATCCCTCTTCCTAAATCGTAATTTTCAGTTTTTGTGTTTTTCATATATTTTAATTTTTTAGGATAAACAGTTGATCCTAAACCATTTTTTTTTGGATATTTACTAGACCATTTTCTGTAATATGGATATCGGAAATCATTATACACATGAGTGGTTGGAATTGCTGAATCAGCCGATACAAGTATATGTGACCAGTATGGATCATTATATATCCACCGTCCACCCACATATTCTGGATCAAAATCATATGGTCCATATGTGTCTCCCGCGACACATTTACCGTAACCATTTTTACTAATGAAACCACAATTTGCGCATTTCATACACTGTCCCAATGCCTTCCACTTACAATCCGTGCAATAATTATAAAATCCTTCTACATTATTTTTACTAGGACACGTACTTGATTCAGATGCTGCCCAAAATAAACATATTATTATTATAACTACAATCAAACATATCATTATACGATTTACAGTATGCATTTTTATATATATTATTGTCTTGAGACTTTATAATAAATGTATATATTATTTACAACATAATAAATTATAAAATTTATTTTATTTATTACGAAAAATATTTATTTGTTGGTGTGCTTCATAAACATTGTGTTCGGTCGCACATTTAATATCAGGTTGTTCATGAGGAGGAAATAAAAATTGTCTGATGTAACATATATTATTGTTTGCTACAATTTTATGTAGTTTATAACATTTTATTTTAATGTTATTAACATTTTTTGTAGTTAAAAATATTAAATGTTCAATATATTCAGTAACACTTTCATTCTCAGTGAATGGTCCTAAAATTATCTCGTCCCCCTCTATCACCAAGAGATTATTGCTAGCAAAATCCTTTATTTCTGCCCATATTGGTAAAATAGTTTCGTTAATTAATTTACTATGAACATTTTTTTGATCTAATTTTCCAAATATTTTACTTCTTATCTTTTTATTATTTATTAAGATAGGATCATGTGTAAATTGTTCCATGAATTTTTCCCATGTATCATACTCAGGATCAATAATTCCTAACATGTAATATGCCAAGAATATTGATGCCCTAATATCGATCGAAATAAATATTTTATTATCATTTTGTGGATTGTATATAAGATTTGCTATGGTAAACGGTTTTGATATCAATGCATCAAATGTTTTCATTTTTGCAATATTAAATATTTGTTTGTAGCTCTTTTTATTTTTTATTGTTGAAATGATATGTTGTTCAATAATCTCATCCCGTCGCTTCAAACCGGCGACACTATATTTTTTGACTGATTTACAGTAATTATCGAATACACTTTCCAAACGATATAGTTTTATTCTATCCATGAATTCTTCTTCTGACGATGAAATAAGATTAAATCCTGTTATGTGTGAAATTTTATTCATAAAAGGTGTATCAATTACTATTTCGAAATTTTCTTGATGTGGATTTATTACTAAAAATTGTTCATCATTCTTTTCTATTATGTACGATGCAAAATTACTTCTTTCTGCTTTGATAGTTAATTCAATTCGTTGTTCTGGACTGGTTAATTTCTTCGAATGATAAGTTGTCGAGGTGTTATCGTAAGCATTTTCCATTATATATAACTCGATTTAATTTCTACCCCATATAGATTATTTTGTAATTTAATTATTTGTTTTAATCAATTTTTATTTATTTCATTTATTTTATTGTGTTTTAATTATATCAATGACTAAAAAAGAAATAACATTATATTACGCAAATTGGTGCGGACATTGCAAAACTTTTAAACCAGCTTGGTTTGATCTTAAAAAATATGCTGAAATTTATAAAGACGATATTAAAAAAAAGTATGATGTTGAAATTGTTACGGATGAATATGAGGAAAGTGCTAATCCCAAAATTATGGACGAAAAAGGAATTAAAGGATTTCCGACTATTTTGATTGATGATAAAGAATACGAAGGTGATAGAACTATACAGGGAATAATTAAGGAACTCATTCCCGAAATAACAAAAGAAGATCTCGATAAAATGTTTCCAGAGCATCAATCTGCTGGCAAAATTAATGATGCCGTTCTTAATTTTTTGAACGATTTACCATTACTCGAAGGTGGCTTCAAAAAAAATTCAAATAATAAAAGTATGAAAACAGCTAAATATCAATATAAATATATGAAATATAAAACTAAATATTTAGCTCTCGGAAAATAATAAAATAAAATAATTTAAAATAAATTAAAATTGCTGACTAAGTTTGAACTTAATCAGCATCTCCGTCGATGAGCTCAAAGTCATCAAGATCGTCAGCCAAATCATCAATGAGATCATCAGCGATAACAGGATTTGGAACATCTGGAACAGCTACGGTTCCACGAATGAAATCCTGAATGATCTTGGGGGCGTGACTGTCAAAACCACAAATGTCCATCATCCCGTTGTCCGCGGGATCGGCAATAGTAAACTTCGTTGCAGTTGTAGCAACAACAACAAGCTTTGCCGGAATATTCATTTCGGTACGGTAACGCTTCAGAGCTTGAGAAGGATGCTCTGAACCATTGTTGAGCTCGTTGTCTGTGATAACAACGAAAGCATCAAACTTCTCACGGAAGTTGAGAGCATGTTGGATCGGCATCGAAATGTTGGTGGATCCGAAATCAGAACGCTGAACAGCCTTGTAAACATCCTCAAACTTGGCCTTGTGAGTGATCAGATCAGATACATCGTAGAGACCATTCGGTTCGCGGGCACCGTAACCGTACCCCTTGTTGTTTCCACCCTTGTAAGGAGAAGTAAAGAGCATAAACTTGTGCTGTGCAATAGGCTCATTACCATTAACTGACTCGGCCCGTGAAAAGACCATGGCCATCAAGGCAGCTGCCTCAGCATTTGTGATACCGGGACAAGCCGATGTACCTGTCATCGAACCAGAACAGTCGATAGCGAAAAAGATCCGCTTGTTGGTGGGAGCAACATTCTTGAATGACAAATAGAACGTGTCCTCAAGAGCTGTACAGACTGCTTGGTTTGGAGTCCAATTGTTCTTGCCACGGAATCCCTTACCGGTCTTGTAAGTGAACCACGCGAGTAGAACTTGAACAGGATGAATTCGTGATGCACTAATGGCCTTTGCATTCCGCAGTTGTCCACAAACAAGGTCAAGAGCAGTTACATCATCGAAAACTCCAGCAGCTGTCAGATTGTTCAGGTTACGAAGAAATGCTGTCATCGGCATCTTGACACGAGTCTTGTCTTGGTTCATGAGAAGAGCGGAGAGGACATCGGGGTTCTTGAGTCCCCAAGTTGGAACATGCTCACGAGTCAGACGATGAGCATGGATCAGACCGATTAGTGTGTCCCTATCACCATCCAAGTAGGTGAGCTTCTTGGCTTGCTCAACTGCCTTAAGATAAACCACAACAGGGTGATCGTTAAGCTTTGCAACTGTGGCCAACTTGAACGCCTCATCAGCACCAGACACTGCATATCGAAGAACAATATCAATAGGCTGAGCAGTCAAAGCTCCTACCATAGCCACTTCAGGATTCTTTACCTTGTGACCACGATCCTCACCGGTTCCTGTCTTGATGTGAGCACAACGAAGAAGATCCCGGATTGCCCAAGTCTCCGTTCCACTCGTGCGAGACTGATACTTTGTGATTTGATAAGCCAGTTGCATAGGCTCAGTTTGGAGAACCCACTTCGCGAGTGCCTTCTTGACTGCAGAACCAAAACCCTTTGAATCTCCAACCTTCTTATGCATACCCTTCCAAGTGTACAACTGGGAAAGGGTACGATACTCAGTCAAAAAAGCCAATGCCGCAAGTCGAAGCTCAATATCGGGGGCACGACAAAGCATTGCATGAACCATGGCAATCATCCCGTGATTGGGAGCACGACCGTCGAGATAAACATCTCGAGTGATTTGAAGAATCTGGTGACCCATACCAGCTGCGATCTTTTCCTTGATGAACTCGACAGCTTCTGATGTAAGATCCTTGGCAGATGAGTAATACGTGGGAACAGTCGTTCCGAGAATAAGGACTCGCAGAACATAGTCGGGAACAGAAACAGTAAAAACAAATCCACCCGTTGAGTTCAAGACCATCTCCTTCTCACGACCCTTAATGGCCTTAAAAACAGCTGAAGATTCGTCTTCAGTGTCAGTCTCGTCATTGTCGTTACGGGGCTTCTTACCCATCACGTTTTGAGCAACATTTTGAACCAAATTCATGTCAGCCATTGCGTCTTGTATAGTATTGTTCGTTAAATACTTTTTGCAAAGAAATAGTGTTAAGTTGAAACTATAGACTATTCAAAATGTTAACAAATTCAATTTTTTCATTAAATCAATTAATAAAAAAATGTATCACAATGGATTTATCATTTAAACAGGATCCAAATACCCACACAATATCATCATGAAGCATATCCATAATGTGAAAGTAGCTGGAGAAAAAAATCTGGTCAACGATAATATATCACTAATATCTGATTCCTCCACAGTTCTTGCTGTAGTTTTATCAATTGGACACAACGATGTTGCAAAGTTTAATGAACTGCTTTCGTTTCCTCTATTATAATAAATTTCTTGGCATCCCAGATACATCAGACTCATATATAACAGTACCAATATAGCTATCAACATTATGATACGAACTGTTGCATTGTATTCAGAATATTTTACCCACAACATATAAATCAATATACCACCAATTAGAATATCTTTAACATGATCATAGTAATCACCGAAATTAGTCACCATTTTATATTTGCGAGCCATATAACCATCAGCACAATCAAAGTAATATGACAAAAAATAAAATATTGCAGCACTCCAATAGTTTGATATTCTAAATTGCCCTATACTTAATAGGCCCATCAAAAGTGACAATGTTGTTATACCGTTTGGCGTAAAACCAATATTATAAAAAAAAGGAGTTGTATATTCTACAACATCAATTATCCAATTATCAACAGGACCATCTAAATGATTCGGTAATTTTTTCATTATAATTATTTTTCTGTTGATTATATAAATTATGGTATATTAAAATTTAATAAAATTAATTTAAAAATAAACTTTGCACTGTGGAACTTCATTGATGTTTTGCTTGTTGTTATTTTCAGTTTCTTCATCATCATCCACAACAACTGTTAAAATTAACGGAGAAATTGGATCATTTCCACCGATTTCTTTATAAATTTCCTTTACTAACTTGTTATATCTTTCTTTTTGTTTCCGTGGTTGTAAATAGGTCGCATATAAAATCATTGATCCAGATGTAATCGTATTAACTTCCGCATCATATTTCTCATTGATGAACTCCACAATTTCTCCAACTGTTACATCATTAAATTTAAACGAATCCCAAAATGTAAAAAGAAAATTTTTGAGTTTAGATTTTTTTGCCAATACTGGTTCGCTTAATCCGAAAAATGGAAGAGCCAAATTAATGAATGCATTACGATATTTTTCTATTTCATTAATTCCAAGCAATAGTTTGTACATTTCCACACTCACGAGACCACTTACGAGTGATGTAGTCGTTGCGATTGCTGGTATAATTTTTCCAGCAATGCCTTTAACTTTGTGTCTGTCTGCCTGTGTTATTTCATAATTTTTTGCTCTCAAATTTGCTGTTGCCGTTACAAAATCAATATGAAAATTCGTATCATCATCCTTTTCAAAACTCAATGGATTCAGTTTATTTAACATTTCCTCTGAAATTTCTGGTAATTCATCAACTGTTTGTGTTTCGTCATATTTGGCTGCTTCTTTTTCTTTTCTCTTTTTTTCTTCATCTTCTGTAACACTAATTTCTGCATCATCCATTGGTCTAAAAAGTGGAACTTCCAATGTTTTCAAATATTCTGCAATATTATTCGGATTAGAAATTTGCACACTAAAAACATTTGCCCAGAGATTCGCAAATGTTCTAACAAACAAAATATCCGCTTCATTATTTACATCAAAATGTAAATCAGTCGGAAATTTTTTAGTTCCTGACCAAAAATCAGCCCCTTCTGCTGTTCTGCTATCTTGTGGGAATTTATGTCTCAATTGTTGGATTTGGTTTCTGAATTGTTCATGCCACACCCTGAATCCGTACCGTAAGCAATCTTCGTAAGATTTTGGCCAATTTGAATGGACTTGTTTTATATCATTACTAATGCAAATAATTTCAGTTGGTGTCATCTTACGAAGAGCTTCTTTGTCTTTTAAGAATTTTACTGTGTTTGATGGCACTTGTGAAAAATATCCCTCAAACATATCTCTTGCCCATTGGATTGTGTGTTCAATCAAATATGGGAAGTTCTTTAATGTGCATACTGGAATATCCTTTTCTGGTGGATCACTTGTTGAACCATAAGATTCGGTGAGATTCGGAATAATTGTTTGAATATTTCCCTTTGTTCCTAAAGTTCCAGATTCAAATAGTGGTTTTTTATGAGTTACACACAAACTATCAACAAACAATCTTGCCTGAACATTATCAAGTGCATTTGCGACACATGTTAATCCATTGAAAAATTCTTCATTGTAAATATTCAATGTCTCACTACCCACGCGATTTTGGTGACTAATTACTTTTATATTCGGATTCATATCCATAATAGCCTGAGCCGCAGTTACAGATTTTGAATTTCCAATGTCCTTTGGTCTGAACAAAAATTGTCTATTAAGATTGGATTTTTCAATAGTGTCCATATCTGTTACAACAATATTTCCTATACCCATCATTGCAAAATTCTTTAAATGTTCGCATCCAATCGCCCCTGAACCTACCAAAAATATCTTCGCATTTGCCAATTTATTCTGGAACTCATCACCGAAAATAATTCTTTGTCCATCGTATCTATCATGGATTGTTATATCATAATTGGGTTTTACATTCGGCAGACAATCAAGTACGTCATAATACAACCATTGATAGATCGGATGGAATTTTCCACTACATGCTTTCAAAACTTCTTGTGCACAAATACTTCCAATAAATGCATGTACTGGACATAATTGCCCTTGTAAAGTATAGCATAATTTATGTACGATTGTTTTATTAATATCTTTATCAAATTGTGTACAAAATTCATATACCTCGTTGGCATCGTTTTCATCCCATGATGATGGCAATCTATTATATTTTACTTGAAATAAATTTATCGCTTGAAATATGACATGCAAACTATGAGGTCTTGTAAAATCAGAAATATCTGTCGGAATAATTTCTGATTTAGAAACTGCAGATTCAAATGGCAAGAAATTAAGAACTTTATTAGTTTTGATTTGCGTAAAATTGTTATATGTCTGATCCACGACGAATAATTCATTGTCATTTGGAACACAAAATTCGAAACGATTTACTATCTTCTTAACTTTCACGGGAGTTAATCCATCAACACTAATAATATCATCTGACGCCAAATTATGTGGTTCGGCCGTTTTGAATACGATTTTGTCAGTAACAGACATTTCAACAATAATACCCGTTTTCGGTTCTTCACCGTCTACATCTTTCACAGTAAAATTATCGCCAAAGTCGCAAAATATATTTGCAAATCCACCCAGTAAATTACATGAAATGAATTTTATTCCCTTTTCATGACACAATTTATTTAACAAATTTTGTTCTTGATAAGTCGAATCTGTGCAAACAACGACATGATAGTTACTGGATTCAATTAAATCAACTATCGTATTTTCTGTATCGGCTGAAACTTTGACATATGGGTTTAACTCTTTCAATTTATCGACAACAATAGTTCTATTGTTCTTATTGACATCACTCTCCGACAAATAATATTGTGTCGATAAATCACTGTATGTGGCTAATTTCGTGTCATGTAGAACCACACTATTGACACCCGCTAATATAACACATTTAGCAATTTCGAGACCACATCCATTTAATCCGTATATAAGAACATTTGATTTACGCATCGATTGCATAGCATCTTTACCCAAGACATATAACTGTCTCGAATATAGACCCTCATCAATTTCTGGACCCTGTTGACTCTGACTCATTGTAATTATTTGTGATATTCCAATTAGTTATATTGTATATATTAAAATATATAACATGACACTAATATGTTAATAATATCAACTTTTTGTATTTTTTATAAACATTAAAAGTAATACAGATGTTTTGCAAAAATATGAAACATATTTTATAAACATTAAAAGTAATACAGATGTTTTGCAAAAATATAAAAAAAATATAAAAAAAATTGCTTTTTGAACAACTAAACAACTAAAAAATCATCATTATTAAGTTTAAGCAATTCACCGTTATTTAACCATGTTCCGAATCGTTCTCCATTGATAACTTTGGATGTCAAATACCATACAAAATCACCGTGGGTAATAACAAGAATTTCTTGATTATCAGGTAATTCTTTCAAATATTTTTTAAATTGTTCTACACGATCGAGTACTTCGTATTCCTGTTCTATAATTTTATCTTCATCCTCCATAAAATCACATTCAGCTAATTTGTGTTCTCTTATTATATCTAAAACTATTAATTTATCATAAGTTAGCCTTGAGTAATGCAAAGTTTGTTCGCATCGTTTTAGTGGTGATTGTAATATTATGTGGTAATGTCCTGTTATTTTTGACGCATCTTCTTTTGCCTTTTCCGTTATGTTACAATTTCTTGTATCAACCCCAGTTTTATTATATTCACTCTCAACATGACGAATCAAACTTGTTGGCATAGATCTATGTTTAAATATATAATATGGTATAATTTTATTTAAATTAATTTATTTTCAATTTTTAAACAAATATCATAATACATTAAAATATCCAACATATATTAACACATATCAAAATATATTATAAATTCGGAGATAAATAAAACTAATAACAAATATATAAATAATATTTTTTTTCATTTGTAAATAATATAATAATTCTAATGAATAACGTAAGCACACCTTTACCTGATATTTCAGCAACAAGTGCTGATGAAGAAATTAAACAATTTTTACCAAACACAAACGTTGCCAAAACATCCACTAATGTACCAAAATCAACAATTGATTTGAGTAATGTTTTGAATTTTTCTAAAAACTCCGGTAATATAGGCCTGAATGTACCCCGTGCGCAATCAATGAATGTTGGAAACGTCGGAAACGTCGGAAATCTACCCCGTGCGCAATCGACTAATACCGGATTAATACAACCTCCAAATCAAACTCTAGCCCAAACTTACAATCAATCATTCCCGGGTATGGAAGATTCAGACGAACAAATGGTAACAGGTATATCTCCAATGGGAAATATTTCATCAATGGGAAATATTTCATTACCAAAAGGAAATGGTCCATCACAATCCAAGTATGATGATTTAGAGGTATTGGGAGAACCTTCGCCTGCTCCATCACATGTACAATCACAGATGGGTATGATGCCATTATCTCAATCAAATGATAAGGAGTATATTATGTCAGAAATACTTAGATTCAAAGAAAAACAAGCTGAATTATTAAACAAGAGATTAGAAATTGACTCTGAATTATTAGAATTGGAAAAACAAATGGCTCAATTACATGAGAAGAAAGTTAACCTAATGGAACAAAAATTGGAATCACATGAGAATGGTGATGAACATGTCATGGCTGGTGGTGACCCGTACTACAAAAAATATCTTAAGTACAAATCAAAATATATCAATAAACAAAAATCTCTCAAATTAAGAAACTAAATTTTAAGAAAAATCAATAAATAATTTTTGATTCTCATGAGCATATATAATTGTTTGCTCAGTAGCTATTTTTTCTGCCTCTTTCCTATCATTTCTGAATTTAGATGCAACTGATTGGTCCAATGGATCATCACAATTTGGCTGAGATAGTAAACCCATAATTGATAGTCCGATTGTTCTTAATTGGAGTGCTGCTGACCATTGATCTTTCAATGTGTCCAAACAAATTCTGCCTATCTTGTCAATATTTGGATGGTATATTTTTGTTAAAAATCTTGCCTTTGGAGGTACTGATGGATATTCGTCTGGGAAAAAAAATTCAATATAAAATTGGCCATTCGCGTATGGTGTATTATCAGCACCTGTTATACGCATGATCGCATGGTGTTGATTTGTTTTCACTGTAAAAACCTCGAGACCTTGAACTTTATCAGTTGTTTTTAGTTTTTCGATTTCTTTTTGGATACGTTTTCTTGCCAATGATACCGACATTATTTTTTAGTATATATAATTGATATATATGAATGTATCCGGTACTTAGTATAACATTAGTTTAATTATTTATATCTTACTTTTATTATTATATTTTCAATTTTTTTAAAAATAAATCACCTAATTAGTTTAAACCAATTATTTTCTGCATTTTTGTCATAATACATTTTTTCAATCCGTCTTAATCGATAGCTATCCGATTGTATAAAAGGTTTGCCAAAATTTAAATTGGGTAATCCATAATCATATCCATGGTAATAATTTGGGCTATCAACCAATTGGATTTTTTTCGGTTCTTTAATAATTTTCTCATACAAATTCTTATCCGTCATAACTATCCATATTGTTTCATTCATTTTATTTTGATTGAAAATACATGACGAACCCTCCATTTTTTTATAATGTATTTTATCATTATTATCATCAATAAGTATTAGCTTATTAATATAACTCCTATATGAATTATCATCATAAAATTTACCCATTATAGTCATTAAACCCGTTTCGTTAAGTTTTTCTGTATGATCAATACATTCAGAACACTCATTAAATAAATATTTAACCTTATCTCTTAAATTCCACATCATTTTTTCTGCAATCTTCTCGTATGAATAAAAATTTTCTTTATCAATAGATTTACTTATTTTATTAATTATTTTTTTTCTATACTCGGTGACTCCGATTGTGTTAAACTGGAATTTTTTTAAAAAATTCCATGTATTATCCAGTTGCTCTATTTCATCCTCATCTAAAGGATACAACAAATCTTCACTATTATATATATTATATATTGTCATATGTTTATGATACGATATGATATATTATATAAACATAAAAAGTGATATAATGTTTCGCAAAAATCTTAAATAGATTTTATAAACATAAAGAGTGATATAATGTTTCGCAAAAATCTTAAATAGATTTTATAAACATAAAAAGTGATATAATGTTTTGCAAAAATCTTAAATAGATTTTATAAGATATATTTCGATTTGTTCAAAATGGATAAATTTGTTTATATCGTGATATTATACACTATATATAGAATGTTCTTCTATCTATTTCATATGATAAACCATATACCGTACTCAGATGATCATCACATGACTGATGGCGCTAAAAATATTCGTACTCTTATATTGGGCGGTATTTTTTATATATTATTACATGCATACCTTTTCAATCCAGGAAACCCATTTTATCAATTTAGACATTATTTTTACTACATTTTACTACTCGACATTTTTGTCATGGGAATCATATACAGGACGTATTACGGCAGATCGATACTAAATGAATTAGATGAAACAAATACTGATGAATATAATGACAACACTCACAAATTTATAAAGAAATCTAAAAATGATCCTAATAAATCTTCAGAAGATGAAATTAGTGTTGAAGAAAATATAATTGAAATAAAAAATGAAAATTACTATGAATTCCACGATAAACCAGAAAATTTACCACAGAATTTACCAGAAAATACAAAGGAGGAATTTAATAAAAATAATTTCGACAAACATAATGATTCTATAAATGATATCGATGAATCAAATTTGTCTAATAAATCTACTGAATCAAATAAATCAAACAAATCAAACAAATCAAATAAATCAAATAAGTCAAATAAATCAAATAAATCAAATAAGTCAAATAAATCAAATAAATCAAATAAGTCAAATAAGTCAAATAAATCTACTGAACAAAAATCTCAATAAATAAAATTGAATTCATTATACTTTATTAGTACTGATTTAACATTATAACATAAACAATAAATTCATAAATCTTCCTGAATAATAAAATGGATGGTCAAATAGTTTTGTACAAACCAACAACATTACCGGAGGAAATTAATCTACCTGAAATACCTGACGCATGGGAAGATATTCTTTTAGAGACAAAATCTTCAATACAAGTACCGTTAAGTTCAAAACGTGATATTGATATAGAGGTACTTTTAACTTATAGATGTGGTGTTGTCGCCGAACAAAAATACAATAGTGATAAAGAGCAAGAATGTGAAATATGTTTAGAACCCATGAAAGATACATATGTATTAAAATATCCATGTCGTTCGAAGGCACCATATGATGATAAACAACATGTTTTTCATCGTAATTGTATTTTAACTCAAATATTAATGGAAAGTAAAAAAGGAGTATTATTCAATAATGCTGACAGATGTCCATCATGTTCGACAATGCTACCAAGGCAAAAAATTTAAAATAAATAAAATTTTGTTTATATAAAAAATGTTCAATTTGGTTCATAAATGAAAATAAACGAGTTATTGTGTAACTTCTACAATAACATATTTTTTGATTAGTGTTTGATTAGTATTTGACTATTTTTGATTTATTGTTTTGATTCAAGGGATCCTTCTTTGATTTTCGCGACTGCATAGATATTTTGATGTATTATTTGCATTTCTTAACGGGAAATATTAAAAATAATAATTACTATTATTATTTTACCACTTAAATAAATCGTTTTAAGAGGATTTTGTCAGTCTTTGCTAACAGTCAGAGGTTGTATCACTTCTTTATGTTATCTTTATTATGAGTAATTTCCCCATCTTTTTAGATCATCTCATCCACTAAGAAACTTATCCATAAGTGTAATTACCTCAATTATGATCATTATAAGGTTCATACATTTACTTCTTCTTTTTTTTTTTTTTTATTTATTTTCGGCTTTTTTTATTTTAATTCGAAATTAATCCTTCATTAAAGTTCCGAATCCAGTCTTTCCCGATGTCACTTAGTCTTTCCTAAAAAGTCATTTGGTCTTTGCCAAACGTCACTTGGTCTTTGCCAAACGTCAACTAGAGCATCATTATATTAGTTACGTATTTTAAAAACATTTTAATGTTTTGCAAAATCATATAATTGCCAATTTAATGGTTGATACTTTTGTGGGGTTTTTTTTTTTTTTATTTTTTTTGCTTTTGACGGCCACCTCATGAGTAATAATAATTATTGTGTCGAAATAATTACCATTAAAATACAGATGTTTTTGCTTTATTTATGGAAATATTTTCATTTATTACTATTAAATTGAACATGATCTTTATTATACTATAACCTATTTGTCCAATGTGTTTTAAAGTCAATTTTTATTCTTATTCTTATTTTTTTATTTATTTTTATAACCTTACTTATAAAAATAATGTAAATATAATAATAGAAATATGGAAAATATACCTAATGATAAAATGTTAGACAACATGGATATTGATAAATCTGATAATAAACCTGAACAAATAGGTAATAAGTCTGATAATAAACCCAAAAGAGTAAAAAAAATTAGTAAAAAACAAGAGGAGGAAAAATTTGAACGAATAAATATTATAAAAGAAATTACGACGACGATTAATCATATTACAGAATTGCACGTTTATGAAAATGAAAATAAAACAACTAAAGCCGATCCCATACATAAAACGACTCGCATGGAAACAGTCAAATACATTGATGTAAATAAAATAAAAAAATCAAAGGATCATCGCTCTACTAAAAATTAATATTTTTTAATATTACTCAACAAATTATGAATTCAATTATGGACATAAAATTACACCCATAAAAATATTTTTAATATATTTAAAATGTATATATAAATGGAAGGAAAAGACTGTGAAAAGAAATGTAAGAAACATCGCGTTTCTTCAAGTGAAGAAGTTGTTGACGAAAAAAAATGTTTGATTGATGAATCAGTTCTCAATATCAAGCACATCAAAGAATTACACGTTTACCCTGTACACAAGACCATACACACTTATCAAACTCGTGTATTCTATCATTGCAAAAAATCCTATGAAAAGAAAATCAAATTAGAAACTGAAGTTATCCACCTCAAATGTGATGACAAAAAAGAAAAATGTGATGATAACAAAAGTTGGGATGATGACGAAAGATCATGCAACAGTAAACAATAAATAAATTCCCTTTTTGTGTTAACAAAAATTGATTTATTTTATTATTAGATAATAAAACAAATTAACAAACCGATATATACTAAGACGTAAAACACATGGAACAAGGTAAATTTGTAGATAAAGATGAGTTACTTGGTTTTAATATCGATCAACAAAATCAACAAAATAAACAAAAATCATTATTAGAACATATTAAACATATTAATTATAGACCTGATTGGAATGAATATTTTATGTTGGTTGCATACATTCTTTCAAAACGTTCCTCATGTGATAGATTACATGTGGGATGTGTTCTTGTTAATGATAAACGCATAATTGCGACTGGATATAACGGTCATATTAAAGGATCGCCCCATATCAGTATTGTTGTTGATGGCCACGAACAAATGACCATTCATGCTGAAACGAATGCCATTACAGATGCTGCTTCTCGAGGAATTTCACTCAAAAATTGTACAGCCTATGTAACTCACTTCCCGTGCATAAATTGTGCTAAAAATTTGATATCAGCTGGCATAAAAGAAATTATTTTCGCTGAAGATTATAAAAATAATGATTTGTGTTATCAATTATATTTATTGGCTGGTGTAAAAGTGTCAAAATATGTTTAAATATTATATTGATTATATTGATGTTTAATATATTTTAAAATATATTATAGTCTATTTATATATTTAAAATAATATAATGTATGCATTGGCTGATTCCCAAGTACCTATATTAGATGATGGGGGAGGTATCGATAGATATGCGAATTCATATTATAAAATGACTCTATGTATAGTTATAATTATAATAATTTTGTTTTTTGCATTTTTACTTAAATATAAAGGTGTATATTAAACCGGGTGCCATTTGATCGATATGGTATAATATAATATGTATATCAAGCAAGTTATTCCAACATATAAATCAATCCTTTGTATGTTGCATTAGATAGAATCTTAATATAATAACATACCTATATATCAAGGTTCACGAAATAAATTATTACAGTAATAATTTATTTAACATTTTTTTATTATTTTCTTCTATTTGTTGGAGGTGTTTTTTAATATTTTCTTCTATTTCTTTCATTTGTTTTGATAATAATTTATACATTTTTTCCTCTTTATTTGTATCATCTTTAACCTTACATCTATTATTTAAATGTCTAGCAATAGAACTTTTTAAAGTAAATGTCCGATTACAATAATCACATTGTACGTGCTAAAATTGCATATGTCACATGTATTGGCTTCCATTTTTTTTTCAATGTTTAATTTAATCTCTATTGCCAATTCTTTGCATCTGCATAATTCATCATCATTAAATTTAAACCATTCACCTAATAATCGGAATTCTTCAAAATTATTATGAAGTGTTTTCTCTAAGACTTTTGGATCCTTACATTTAATTTCTTCGATGAGAATAAGTTTAGTTGGATTAGCCGTTTGTAAATTACTTAAGCGTGCATCAATACTATAACTATGACCAATTTTATAATATGATGTATTTTCTATATTTATTATATATGTCGACATATTTATATTATAGATCATATCACGTCTTTATACCGCGAACTGATGCATTTTAATCATATTAATTAATTAATGAATATAAAAGAATTTTAGTATATCCATAGAATTTCATTACGATACTATAAAACCTATGTTGGATGCGTGATATACATTTGTGAAAAAACATTGAGGGAGGGGGCGATAAAAAAAATTTATCAACAACATTTATGTTTTAAACATACAATAATCAATTTAGTAACACAATATTTATGATGTTATTTTGTGTAAAATAAATGAAAAATAAGATGATTTAACGTTATCTGATCAAATCAGATTTAAACATTAAACATGACAGGTTTATAGTTAATGTTCTTTAAAATCTTGCCGTTTTCGGCATTAAAAACAATCCAATGATCACTATCTTCCGATTTTCTATATGATGGTTCTTTGTAACGTTTTTCATTCAATTTATACCATTCAACCGTTTCTTGAGCTTCCTCTTCTGTTTTACAAAATTTAGTCATATTTGACTCATGAACTAAATTGAATGTCTCATCAATTGAAATTCCAAAAGTACCAGCTGCTCCATAAGTTACGTATAGGATGTCACTCAGTGCATCAATGACTTCTGTAAAATTACGTTCTTGAATAGCTTGTTCAAGTTCCTTAACTTCCTCTTGAATAAGTTTGAGTCTCAAATCTACACGCTCAGGATGTTCTTCAAAAATATTAAGTTGATGTTCTGTATAAACTGGTTGTCCAGCACATTTACAAAAATCGATTACTTTATCAAAATTTGTTTTTTGATGACCTTGATGATTTTGATGATTTTGATTCATAAAAATCGCGCTATTATCTTGAAAACTTTCATCATAATTGTAATCGAAACTCATTTTTAAATATTTGTTAATAATATATTTGTGTATAAAGAAATTATTTCATAAATGTTAATTAATCAATTTTTTATAAACATTAAAAGGAACATAGATGTTTTGCAAAAATATGAAACACATTTTATAAAAATTGATTAATCATGTAATTGTTGTCTATAATCTCAAGTATAACAATAAATCAACTATACGCCAATATTTCGAATAATGTCGTTAATTAATTGGATCGTTTCAGCTAGTAATATATATGGTCTCGTACCAATATATTATTCATCGGGGTATCACCGTTTATGGATCAGTACTGTTGTTTCTGCATCTGTCCTTATGCATCTGTCAGAGCGTAAGCATGGTTTACCGGGAATTTATCCATTCAATAAATATTCAAATCTATTTTTGTGGTGCGATAGAATAATGGCCTATTCTATTGTACTATACGGAATTTGGAATTGGCCCCGAAGTCTTGAACTTATTACTACTAATTATTCAGTTCTACCACTTATGCTCGTTGGTTTTACAAACTTGTTGTTGTCCGAAGGTCTAGAATGCTCTAAGGGATTTTTTGCATTTACACATTCAATTTGGCATATTTGCGCATTCCATTTATGTTATTTGTTTATTTAAATATTTAGATATTTATTCTAATATTATTTTTAGTTTTAATAAATTGTCGTTATATATCATATATTCAAATAATTATAAAATATAATATGGATAAAATTAAGGATAAACTTTTAGCATTTCAAACAATTCATGTTGAAAATTTAGTACGTATATTGACAAATAATAATACTGTTATTGACATGAGTGATACGGGAACTGGTAAAACATATACAGCCTTAGCGACATGCTTTATTTTAAAAAAACGACCAATTATTGTTTGTCCAAAAAGTGTTATGTCCAGTTGGAAACGTGTTGCCAGCCTGTTTGGCGTTAGGCCATTTATGATTGTAAATTACGAAACATTAAAAGGTCTGAAGTATTATAATAATTCCGGTGATAGAATCAAATGTCCCTATATTGAAGTAAATAAACATTATGTTAAATTCAATAAATATAATTCTGACCCGACGAAAAAAGCTACCCGACCTATTGAATATAATGAATACAGTGAATACGAATGGGAAATTGACGATAAAGATAGAAAAAATATAGTATTTATTTTTGACGAAGTGCATAGAGCAACACATTTAGAAACACAAAATGGACAACTGTTGTTTGCGGCAAAAATAACTAATTTACCTCTTATGATATTGAGTGCAACAGTTGCAGACACTCCTGAAAAATTCAAATTATTTTTCTGGATACTTAATTTTATAGATCCAGAAGTTGTTAAAAGACAAAATATGAAATATTCCCAATACATGCATACAATGATAAAATGGATTACGCGTGATCATCAACCAATGGTGAGAATACATAACATGATTTATCCAGACAGAGGTACAAGAATGAGAATCGATAGTTTGGGTGATCTCTTTCCAGAAACACAAATAACTGCCGAACCGTATAGTATGGGTAAAACTCGCGAATTAGAAATAGAAAAACAATATACGATTATTGCGGATGAGTTAGATAATTTGCAAGATAAAGTAAAAAAAGATAAGACAAACAGCCTTGTAAAAATTTTGCGTGCACATCAAAAAATAGAATTATTAAAAATTCCTACATTTGTTGAATTGGCCAACGATTTCATGAACAGTGGTTACAGTGTTGTTATTTTTATTAATTTCACTCAAACATTGGAAACACTTGCTCAAATGTTACGAACTCATACATTAATTTATGGACATCAAACACAACAACAACGTGATGATGCAATAAACGATTTTATGGAAAATAAGTCAAAAATCATCATTTGTAATTCAAAAGCTGGTGGGGTAGGCATTAGTTTACACGATATTCATGGTGGACATCCGCGAGCCAGCATTGTGAGTCCTTCTTGGAGTGCTGTCGAATTGACACAAGCCCTAGGGAGAGTTCATCGTGCTGGGTCGAAAAGTAAGAGCATTCAGCGTATAGTTTACGCAGCTAATACTATCGAAGAAAAGATCGCGGAAAAATTAAGAGAGAAGCTCGATAATCTGAACCAAATTAACGATGGTTATGTCAAAGATATTATCTCTCAAGTTCTAAAACCCAAATTACCAGACAGACAATTGGTAGACTAAACTGAGTATCTTTGAAATAAAATCAGGAGTCTATAAATATAATGATAATTATAAAATGGCAATCATGAAATGAAACAATAAATTAAATAACGACATCATTTATCGAACCGTTTTATGATACATTTTATTAGATCATTATATTTATCAACTCCTGATATCTTAAACATATCTAAAATAAATATCAACTCCTGATATCTTAAACATATCTAAAATAAATATCATCACCATTCCCATATAATATTTTTTCGTCAATAATCCAATGATAAAGTGATGATCCCGATGCATATTCTTTACCGAATGTATTAATTTCGATAAAGTATGGGGATCCATCCGATAAAATTGCAACATCGATTACATACGAATCGATATCAATACGTGACGATATTGTGCTATTAAAGTAGTAATTTATTAAATTTACCCATTCGTTTATTTTAATATTTCTTTCATCGGATTCGAATTGATGTAAGTAATCATCCTTTTCATAAAGATGTTGTTGTGAAATTGCTGTGATTTTTTTGTTATGGACAAACACTCTAAACTCATGAGAAATATCAACCCACGGTAATAAATACAATTTAACATGTTTTGTGTCTTCTTTGATTGGGGTGTGCGTTGAACGTGATGTAACTAATGATTGAATCATAGATTTAACATTTAAGTATGGTCCGACACCATTGCAGCCCGTTTTCAAACTCACACTTTCGGCACGTACGAAGTATTTAACGTTATCTTGATTCGCAAATTTATGAGAACTAACAAGATCTTCAAGATCTTCATCATAAATATGTGAAAAATTACCGGTAACTTTTCCTATGTTTGCCGCGTCTTTTAACCATGGAAGATTTTTTTTATTTACATTAATTACTGTATATGAATCATGAAATTTATCGATCCAATATCGTGTTTCCGTTTCACTTAATTTATTATCATAATCTACTGGCTTTATATTATTTTCCCAATGGTTATTGGAGTTGAATCTATCTTTACCTCCAGTTAGGACATCATCTAGTTCTATTCGTTCAATTATAATCATTGTTGTTAATAATTATTGCTATGTACTAATTAAGTACAGTGTAACAAAGTAAATAAAAAAAATTTCAAATTTAATTAAGAGGAAGAAGAAAACATAGATTTTTTCTTCATTGCCATCGAATAATTTTTAGCTGCCTGAGGTGCTATAACTCTTTCAGACATACATGCATATGCTTCATCTGAAGCAAACGCCCTGACTTCACCAGTATGAGCATCACGTTTACCGACACTTTGGGAAATATCAACAGTTTCTAATTTAATTGTTCTTTCCTCGGCGAATTTAGTAAATGCATCGTTTGTTTTCTTTGTGTCTTCTTTGATTTTTGCAATATACATATCAACATCCATTCTCTTCATTTCATCGAAAAGGAAACTCCATTCGTTTTGGTTGTTGTCAGGGTAATCATCACCTAAACTGTTAGCATATCCGTGAGCTGGTGCATCTGCCAACCAAATAAGTGTTTTGCTAGCACAATCTTCAGATTCGTCCCATGAAAGGCGTTTACTAACATCATCAACACCAAATAAAGCATGAACGAATGATCCCTTGACATCTTCTGGACTGTCACCACCTCCGCTTGCGTGAACATTAGTAAGGAATTCTGCGACGAGGTCAATGTTGTCTGTAAAGTTTAATGTTTCGAAATGTTCTCTATCACTAAAATCTCTGTATGCGATCACTCCGACTTCAAATCTCAAAGGGAATCCTTCAGCAGTTTTAAGTGATTCTTCTTTCATTTTGTTAACGAATTTGTGAATTTCTTCTTTTGTTCCTTCAATGTAAGAACTCATTGAACCTGTCGCATCCATTAAGAAAACGACTTGGTGGACAATAGCATCTTTTGAAGTTTCGAGTTTGACATCAGTTGAATGAAAAATGTTTCTTTTATCTTTACGAGTCTTAGAATTATTGTTACTATGACCGTAATATGTGGAAAGATAATCACTGAATTTACCCTGTGGAGTCTCAGTTGGTCGTTCCACCGTTTTATAGGAGAATTTACCTTGTGGTGCCTCCTCTACTGGTTTGGACACATAGGAACTCAAATTTTTATGCCACATTTTTGGCTTGGTAGTTTTATCACCTTCAACAGATTCTGAAACGGGCCATACGGATGGTATGACTGTGACTTCTGATTCAGGAACTGATTTTTCAGGTTCTGACTTTAATTCAGTTGCATTGGATTTTGAAAAAAACGACGAAACATAATTAGTAAAACCTGACATTTTGAAGTTGTTTCGAGTTGTTTTGGATTATATTGAATTGTTTTAAATTGTAACTATTATTTATATAAATAAGCTAGTAAAACATTGTTTTTTCATTTTTTTATGATTTTATAATCTGGAAGTAAGATATAGATACCGAATAAATAATCATTAAATGAATCGTATAAGAAAAATCGATAAAACGTATCAAGTATTAATAACTCCGACACAAGTATCAAATGCCGGATTCGAATTGATACGAGGTGATTTATTATCATTCGATGATAGTTTTTTACGTAATTATTCTGTTGTAACATATGATACATTGGGTGAAGCACAATGTGAAGCATTTAATTATCCCGATATAGATTGGGATAGTATGGTTTTATTAAATAAAAATGCATATATTGATATAAGAAATTTAATTAGACAGGATCTTATTAAAACAAAAACAATCGGAAGAGTTGAGTTTGATGCTTATATGATGGATTCGATTAAATTAAAAAATGCGATGTTCGATAGAGTTTTAAATTCAGGTAGTCGGTTTAATTTGTCATACCAGTTGAATGACATTATATCGTATAAAATAGTAGCATTATGGACAAAAACGTTAGATGAAGTTGCATCACATTTAATTAATGATACCCGTTTACGTATAAAAAAAATAAAAAAAGTAAATGGTATGACGGTATTGATTGGATTAACTGATGTCAGTACTGCATATGAAATACGATTAATACCATCAATTTTAAATCAATATGTAAATTGGACTGAGGATAATAATATAACCAATGAAAAACTCAAGAGAGAAATGTTAATTAAATGTTTAAAACAACAACGAAAACTAGATGGCGATTTTGTTATATCTTAACTTATTTAATTATATTTTAGGAAGATTAGTGTCAGGTACTTACCAATATAAGGTAATGACTGATCATAATAATCTGCCATATTAAAAAAATAATAAATAGTTATAATAAAGAAAAGAATGGATCAGCTTGGTTTTGTATTGCAAAACACACTTATTCAATATTATAAAAGTGGTAATATAGTAATCGATCTCATAATTTCTACTATTATTGTTGTATTTGTACAAAAGATAATGCATAGAGTGATGAACGGAACTTTTGAAATAAATCTTAATTTTCTAAATATATTTCGTAAAAAAGTTAAATCAGAATATATTATTGAGGGAAAAGTAAGACAAACAGCAGAAAGTTTTGGTATTTTTGATACTCCATACATTCCAAAAGAATTTAAGGCAATAATGTATATCGCCTCTAAATCAGATTGTGATATAAAATCAGTAAAACAATATGATAGAAAAAATAATTCATCCGCAAAGCATTTTTCATATGTTATAAATGATTCATGTAATATCCAACTCGATAAAGATGTTTGGATGAGACAAGAGAATAAATCTGAAAAAAGTTCTGATATAAAAATAGAAATTGATACATATATTATTAAAATATTTTCGTATACACTATCGATGAATGAGTTACATAATAAAATATATGTTTGGTTGACTGATTATGAAACTTATTTATCTGAACAAAAAGATAATAATTTGTATTATTATACGTATTTAGGATCCACAGGGACTTTGCCACATTGTGAACTGATTTACGATAAAACTGTTTTCAATACAAATAAATCATTCGACAATATATTCTTTGATAAAAAAGACTCCCTACTTACACGTTTAGATACTTTTACAAATCATCCAGATAAATACATACGACTTGGTACTCCTTATACATTAGGTTTTTTATTTTATGGTGAACCAGGATGTGGAAAAACGAGTACAATTAAGGCAATCGCTAAGTATACAAACAGACATATTATTAGTGTTCCATTATCACGGGTTACGACATGTACTGAACTGAGTAAAATATTCATGGATTTACATTTAATTGATAGAACTGTTCCAATCAATAAAAGAATATTTGTATTTGAGGATATAGATTGTATGTCACACATTGTAAGTGATCGCGATATAAATAATTTGAATCCAAATAATATAAATAACCTCGACGAAAATAAAAATAATGTGATTGTATGTTTGTCTGATACATCAAAAATTGATCAAAATAAACAAGAACAAAAAAAGGATAAATTGACTTTATCATTTATACTGAATTTGATTGACGGTATTCTTGAACAACCAGGGCGAATAATAATTTTTACTACAAATAAACCAGAAATATTGGACAAGGCACTTGTTAGACCAGGTCGAGTAGATATGAAAATAAATTTTACTAAATGTTCAACAAAATGTTGTATTGATATAATAAAATTCTTTTTTGAAATGGATGAACATAATATCACAAATAAATTGATTGAATATAACTTAGATAATAAATATACACCAGCAGATATTTTTGAAATGTGTTATAATGAAAATTCATTAGATACTGTGATTGATAAAATAATAAAATAATAAAATATTTAATTTTTAATACATCATATTAATTTTATTTCTTAATTAATCTTCCGTGTAAAAAATATCTAATTTTTAATACGTCATATTAATTTTATTTCTTAATTAATCTTCCGTGTAAAAAAAATATTGTTCCGTAACATATTGATCAAACAATTCGTCGACTTCTGAAATAACCCATTTCATCTGTTTATTAAGATATTCACGTGAATTATCTGGTTTTTTTCTACTCATTTCTACAATTTTTTGTACTGTTTTATTTTTGGTTTTGGTAGAATTATCACCTTTTGTTGTGTTAAGATGTTCTATTGGAATATGTAAAAATCTCCAACGCATTTCAACCATATGATTTGACAATAATGGTTGTTCAATCGTATAACTTCCTGGCGGAATTGTTTCTTTTACAATATCCGTTTTTACTTTATTGTATGATATAGGAATATCACACTTCTTCACAAATATTTTACTCATTGTCAATATATATTATATTTAGTATAAATATGTCAATATTTATTATAGTTATTTTTATTATATAATAAGTATAATGAGTTTAGACGCATTAGTTTATACCGGAATAAAAAATAATATAACTGACCAACAGCCTCTGGAAGATTTGGCCAGTACACTTCCACCATATGTTAATTCTGGAGGACTTAGTGATAAAAATAATGCCATTAATAATATTTTACGTAATACAACTATCAAGCGTGCATGTTGTATGGGTCTCGACGGTGATAAAAAAGGAATTACAGTTCGCATTCCCATTCCTACTGCCGAAAGTAGTAGTTCGTTGGGAACAAAATTTGGTTATTTTGATAAATTAATTAAAGTACCAAGTTCGCTATGTCAGACACTCACTGAATCTTATGCTCCTGGAACGCAAAATTGTGATGATTTTTATCAATCATATTGCAGTAATCTAAAAAGTTTATATAAATTGGAAAATAGTGGCAAGTTTAATCAAGATGAATGGAGAAAATATAAACCGGAATGTGCTTGCTATGGTGATCCGAGTGATATAAACCAATTTGTTAATTATGATCCTGTATGTTATATGGCAGGGTGTGAACCACATTCAGCGACCGCATATATTGGCACAGCATCTAATGATGCAACATGTCCCGCTATGACTATATGTCTTTCAACAGTTAATTTATCTGAGAATGATGTAGAGGGTAATTTCAATTCAAATGTAGAAATTGAACAAAATTGTGGTTCCGAAACATCCAATCCATCCAATCCATCCAATCCATCAAATCCATCAAATCCATCAAATCCATCAAATCCATCAAATCCATCAAATCCATCAAATCCATCAAATCCATCAAATCCATCAAATCCATCAAATCCACCTAACACAGGAGGTGGCGCTATTACTCCTCCGGAACAACCGACAACAAATGCAGCAATAGGTTGGACTGTTTTAGCTATTATAATATGTTGCGTGTGTATCTCTATAATTGTTGGTATAATTATGTTGATGAGGAGAAAGTGATTTTATTTAATTGTAATATTAATAATAATCTTTTTTATTAATATATTGAATATATAAATGGAAATTATAAAATATATAAACACTCATCCATTACTCTTTTTGATTATTATCATAATATTGTTACTTGTTTTGTATAAAACATATATGTTGTGCTCATATGAGTCATTTACTGTTGGGATGGAAGCAGAAACACCGACTATGAGTAGTCAAATTATACCTGGACTTCCAATTTCATCGGAAATTATAACTGCTCAACCTGTGTTTAATCCGCAAACTCAACAAAATCAGACATGTACACAAATATTACAGAATGATAAAATGATCGATCCAGTTGTTAAAACAGCTCAACTCTCTGATCTTGCTAATAATGAACTTATTGGAGGAGATAAACCGATGTTGGTAAGATTCAAATATACCGATCCTTCCGGGAAAATTTATTATTTATCAATAATACCATATAATAAATGTCAACAATTTAATGGTCTCAAACAAGTAAATTCATTAACTTCTCTTGATTGTACTTCAAACATTCTTGTTTTAATCGACGAGGAAACAGTCAATAAGGCTACTGAAGAATATATTCAAACGATGAATATCAACCAAAAAGTGTGTGATTTTAGAAAAACATTGATGAGTATGGAAAATGGAAATAAAAATAAGGCATCATCACATTTGATGGGTCAAGAAATGTTACCAGGGTATCCCCCATCGACTGTTGAAAATGTTGCTCCGTCCGGAGAAATACCAACTTACTATGAAGAAATAAAGACTCCTAAAAATGGATGCTATAATGATTATCCTGCATGTAATTTGTTTAGACAATATTCAACTGATTTTATTATAACAAAGAGGAATACCGATGGACAAACGAAATATACAATTTCTGGTGTAACTGGAGGATTAAATAGTAACAAAAATACTACACAAGTATTTCTAAATATAACACCATCGAGTAATACTTTATGTGCAGATATGACTAATCCGACTACTAAATACACACAAGTTGATTTGATAACCACTAAAATACAAAGTGATGGTGGTATAATTGGTGGTTTAGCAACACATTTAAAAACTAAAATAAGATTCAAAGTAGCAGAAATAGGTATGAATAGTATTATAACGGAAACTACTGGATATATAGGTACGTGCGTAAATTCATCATGTACAATCGGAGATAAAAATTACACTCGTTTATGTCTTTTCAGTGATTTACTTGATCCCAATGTAATAGATTTTGAACCTGTAATAAAACAATATTAATAAAAATCTGGACAGATTTTATAAAATATAAACAAAAATAAAATGTATCAATAATAAATATACTGATATATTTAATAAAATTTATTAAAATTTAATATATAATAATTATAAAATGGGAGGAGGTAGTTCTGACGCAACAGTAACACAAGTTGTTAATAATAAAGTAATAAATAGAAATCAAGTAGAAGTACTCAATGAAACTTTAAATAAACATGTATCAAATGTTTTAGTTGAAAATTCAAAAGTTTGTGGTGCTAATGCTTCATCATCACAGAATTCTTCATTTGTCGGAAATGTTGTTTATGGTGACTTTAATTATGATCTTAACCAAGGAGCAAACGTCAATTTAAATTTTGCATGTTCTCAAAAATCTGATCAAATAAACGAAATGGCAACAGATATGTTTACTCAAATGATAAACAGTATAGATATATCAAATTCATCCGAAATATTGGCTGATTTAAACGCTGTAGCCAAAGCTAAAATGGAGTCTGGTTTTGGGGCAACAGGTCCCCCAGCCACTTCGAATGTCGATTCGAGTGTTTATAATGAAGTTGAGAATTATAATGATTTCTATATAAGAAATGTTGTAGAAAATATTGTTGAACACAATTTTGGTGTGGAAGATGTCCAATCATGTATTCCAGTCGTAGGTTCTGACCAAAATTCGACTGTTAACAATAATATAATTCATGGAAATGCAAATCTTACAATCAATCAAGAAACAGCATTAACTCTTTTTGCTGAATGTGATCAATTAAGTAGTACAACTAATAAAATGTCAGCTGATATTGCTAATGCGTTGGGTGTTGAAATAGATAATACAAATAGTGTTATAACAGAATCAAACTTGAGAGGAGAAGCAGAAGCAGAAACTAAAAATACTGGTATTTTCCAGGATCTTGGAGAATTTTTTGGCGATATTTTTTCAGGTGTTGGTAGTTTGATCAATGGCATCTTCGGCGGTATATTTGGTTCGGCTTATATGGCATCAGTTGCATGTTCTATAATATGTTGTTTATGTTGTGTTTGTGTTATTGTATTATGTATCGTAGCGATGAGTGGTGGACTTTCTGGATCATCAAGTACTGAGACAGGAACAAGTGGTTACGGCCAAAGTACCGGTTTCAGTCAAGGTACTGGATATGGCCAAAGTACTGGATATGGCCAAAGTACTGGATATGGCCAAAGTACTCAAAGTACTGATTATGGTCAAACATCGTAAAGATAATAACCGAATAAATAAATAAATAAAATTTATGACATAATTTACAACAAAATATATTTTACAATTCATTTGTTTTGTTCCCTGAAGGCAAATCCCTTGAAGTTTTTGCCTTTGTTACGAACAACTACTTTCCTATGGGGTTTATGTTCATTTTGGTTTTGTTCATTTTGTTGATTTTGTTGATTTTGTTGATTTTTATCATGATGTTGATTATGTTGATTTTGTCCATGGTATTGATTATGTTTTTGTACATTTTTATTTGCATTATTAACTAATCCAGCATGAACACCTGCTTCTTGACATATTTTGCTCCATTCTTGACGAGTTTGACTAACAACCGTTTCAATAAGTGTTTTTGCCAATTCTTGGACACGAGTAAATGTCTTCACTTTTACTTCATCATTGTAACGAGCAGGAATTGGGCATGTAGATAAGTATGTTAATCTTTGTAAAATATTCAAGAAAATATCGCGAGCATTTGCATTTTCATATTTCAATTTGTAATTAACACTTCTGGTTTGAACAATAACCGGCAACTTAAAATTTTTGTAACCACATAAATTTATTATGACGATTTCTTTATCAATATTTTCTTCATTGAGTAGTTCACTAATATAATGAACAACTTTGTTAAGTAATTCAGTGAAAACATCTGCAAGTTTTGGGTAGGCGTACTCTTGCCATTTATTTCCGTCCTCTGCTTTTTGTTCACAAACTTTATGTTTATAACACACTAATAGTTGCATAAACGAGGCACTCGTCAACTTTAAGTCCGAACGATATTGCATTGTACCAAATGGACATGTTAATTCAATGGTCGGTTTATCATTGACTTGTATTGTTTGTTCATTTTGTTCATTTTGTTCATTTTGTTCATTTTGGTTCACCTGAACTTGTTCAGCTTCAAGTTCTGTTTCTATTTCCATTTCCATTTCTTGGTTTGACATTGTTTTTTTATAGTATGTATTTGCACCTCTTATTATGAATTATAGTAATTTTCAATACCTTTTTCAATTTTTTAATATGTTAATATTTAACTTTTAAAATAATTAAAATAATATAAAATAATTAATTTATATCCATATCATTATTGTTAATACCGCCAAAATTGAATGGTCTACTAGGTTTGAATGGATTATCTGGAATTTTTGGAACTGCAGCAAATGGGTCAGGATTTTTGAATAAATTTGGTGGATTTGGGTTTACTTGAACTGGATTAAAATATAAAGGATCAGTAAAAGACGTTTTATACATTGATTTATGTAATTTACTGGTTAGGACATATTTATTTTGTGCAGTTCCTTTGGCTAAATTGGCATCATTAATATTTTCGTATACACCAATAATTGTCACTGCTTTGTTTCCTGATCCATTTAAATTGAGTTTATCAGAGTTCATATTATTTTGTGCGACTACATTGGGAGGACCCAAATTTGTGAAGTCATTTATTTCTATAACAACATACACAGATGTTCCGAGATCAAATGCTGGAAAATTAGGATTAAAATTAGGAGTTGGATTAAAGTTCGGATTTACGGGGGGATAGAATCCTGTCGTGGGAAATGGATTAAAATGCGACATATCTATTACTTTTATTAATTATTAATTGGTAAAAATATAGGGGCTGGAATTTTTAAGTTCAATTTTTTTATAATATAATGGACTTAAATTGACTCATAAAATATATTCAAAATGTACTACAATATTTTTTTACAGTTAGTATAAAAAAACTAATGACTTCTATTATTAGGATTAAGACCAATCAGAATTTTATGGGAGGAAAAAAAAATAAAAATGTAATTGAGGTATATGCTGATTACATTTATTATGCGATGGTCGGTGACAAGGAAGAAATTGACAGGATTGTCAACATTCTTCGTACAGAAAAAGTAGAAAATTATGTAGAATATATGTCCCTTAAAACATCGATACCACTGGCCAAACACAAAGATAAAATCGAGCAACATAAACAAACAGAAATTAAATTAGATCCAATAGTTGAAGAAGCTCAAGCGCATGCTCATACATGTTATAATTCAAATAATTCATATATGTTAATATGTCTCAAAATGATAGAAAATAATTATATTCTCACCTTTCCAAGATATATAATGGTGGACGGAGACGATCCAGAAAAAGGATTAATAAACGAATTCTCAAGATTATCAAAAAGTAAATTGGAGAATATTATAAGATCGACTATTAGACCTTTTGATGTCATTGGCACTAATAAAGACGCTATTTTATATGTATCAGTTTTATCTCGTAAAAAAAATAAAAAAAATGACATAACATTAGACAGTTTACTAAAATTGCTTATTGACTTGGAAAATTTTGATAAAGATAGTAGAGAATAATTTATGGTTAATTTCTGTCCATTATCATAAATTATATCGTAATTATAATTAGTATAAATAATATAAACTTAGCAAATGAACGATAATGATATGGAATTTTATATGCAATGTGTAACAATTATAGTTTGTGTGAGTATTTTATCTTACTACGAGGCCGATATGATGTTATTGCCAATATTAATAACAAAATAAATAAAACTTAAAAATTAAAATTAGATTTTTGTAATTGCTGAAAGCAATTTTGGTGCCCAAACTGGATTGTCTTCCCGAATGACATCGCAAATTTTGGGTCCATTCTTAATACTAAAGACTCGAACAGAATTATCAAGTTCATTGTCGAGCTCTTGGAACAATTCGCAAATCAAATCAATTTGATGTTCATTCGAAACAATGTTAAAGCAATTCATAAGAAGTGCTTCAAAGATGGAATCACTTTTTCCAAGATTTTGTTCGAACGTCTTTTTGATTCCGTAAATAATATCATCAACAACGGATGGATCGTATGTGCCATTATTGTTTTTAGAAATTTTTGTTTCCTTTTTGATCGAAGCAATCGATTCAACAGAAACTTTACCGATAAACTTGTTATCATAAATTGATGATTCGATTTCATCATCAATTTCGTCGTCGATTTCGTGGATATTTTTGTCACCTTTGGTTTTGGTAATTGGATTCCCAGCAAGAAGTGCTTCAATGTCTGCATCGGAAAGAGAAAAGTTTTCTCCAACCAATTTACAAATAATATTTCCGGTAACAAAACGAGAATAGCCATTTGAACCCTTGAAATTGTTCACAATAATGTGAAGAATTTCGGGGGTGGGTCTGTATTGTTCATTCACGAGCTTGTGGTGGATCAATGCAGTACGTGAAACAGTTTCATACCTGTCATGAATTGAAGTAACATAACGCTCAGTATCATCAGTTTCGGCAACAGTTCCAATAATTGCACCAATGACATCAACATTCAATTGATCATTAGTCAGTTCATGGACTTGTTTGCTGAGATCAAGGTCTTTGCAATAAGTTTCCAATGTAGAAAGGAATTTCTTATACAAAACACTTGCGGATGACGGATTCATTTGGAAATACAAATCAAATTCTTTGTTGTCATTGCTTGTTGGGCCACTAGCGATGATTGATTTGATGAGACTCAATCTTGTAAGAACGGATTGATAGAATCCGTTCGGATCACGTTGTGTTCCAACAGCTTCAATCAGTTCCCGGACAAGAACACGACAAAAACAGTGTCGACCAAAATCGTGTGAAATGATCCAAGACAAAATAGGAACAAACATGTCTTTCTTTTCTCTATTGATCTTGTTTGAAATCTGACGACAAATTGTTGTCATACTTTCATCAGACGGAGTCAAAATCATCATATAAATCTGTTTGAACAAATCCATTTCGATAAATTTGTCATTTAAACATTTGATCAATGCCCCAACTGTTGTTTCTGCTCCATCTTCCTTCGTGTTCATGTCAAGGGCATGATAACCAATGTCGAGACACAATTTGACTGTCGCGATAATGTCGCTATCTGTGCGAGTGAAATTCTTGAGTTCAGCAAGTTCATCTGGACGAAGTCTGAAACGATTCCAAAAACTCCAATGAATGAGTTTGTACTCATCGGCCTCTCGAACTTCTTTCAACATAGCAAGCATTTCGGTATCTTGTTCAAAAATCTCATGAAGTGCCCAGGAAATGCACACTTCGAGTAGCATTGCGCGATCTTTTTGTTCCTTGATTTTCATCGCGTTTGCTTTGATGCAGTTGATAAGTTCCTTCATATTGGTAAACTCTTTCAATGCACCGTGAACAAGGCGTTTGTAAACTTGAGAATTTGGTTTCTTGGCAACATGTCCTGAAGTTGAAGAATTGGTGCTTCCAGAAACATTACGATTCGCATTCGGACGGCTTCGATCGTATGTTTTTTGTGCCTTTGGTTGAGGACGAGTTTCTTTTTTGACAGTTGTCCATCCGTTATCATCATTTCCTTGATCAATTGTTTCTTGAATTTTCTGAGGTTTTTGGACGGGACGTGAAACCTGTTTGGTTGGTTGAATAGGAATTTCCTTTTGTTGTTTTGTTGCCTTTTTTTTCCCATTGACTTGAACAAAACCATTGTTACCGTCTTCGAAATCAGCGAGTGCCGAAAAAACCGTATTTCCAAAACGTCCGTTACTCATCTTGTTTATTCGATTTGTTTGTATTGATTTGGTCGATTTGGTTGATTTGGTCGATTTGGTCGATTTGGTTGATTTGGTCGATTATTCGTTTGTATATTGTCTAAAAAGACACCTTTTGTAATGCAATCCGGGCTTTTTATTAAGGAAATAACAATATATTTAATTTATCAATTTTTTTGTTACTTATAATAACATATAACAAATATATATATATATACATCATGCTTTATGATTATATAATTTACCATAAAAATTGTCTCGATGGTTTTTCAGCGTACTTTATATTGACAAAAACTGGTTTGATTTTAAAAAATGATTATTTTGTGTATCCAGATCAACCTTCTGCAAAAGAAATACCTCCAAATGTAAAAGGACATAATGTTATTATATTGGATGTTGCTTATAAAAGTGATGTACTAGAGGGAATTATAGAGCAAGCTAAAAGTGTTATACATATTGATCATCATATAACTATTCGTGATGATGTTATGAAGCTAGCTAGTAAATATAAAAATAAATTTATTTCAGTATATAATGAAAAAGAAAGTGGTGCTTCTTTGACGTGGAAATATTTCAAAAAATATCTAGAAGGATACAGTGAGTCAATGCCTAAATTTGTCCTTTATATCAAAGACAATGACATAGGTGAATGGAAATACAAAAACACGATGCCGTTTATTACTGCTCTAAATGTTCATTATGATCTTATTCCTAACTATGAAACATTGCGATCATGGGATAAATTATTTGATACGAGTGAAATAAAAAAACTAATCCGAAAAGGCACGATATATATGAAATATGAAAATTATTTGTTGGATTATAATGCAAAAAGATATACACTTGAGTTGTTTCCCAGCGAACAAGTGTACAAAGATTTCCCTAATCATTTTATAAAACCTGGTCAGTACAAAGTTGCTGTTGTAAACGGGTCCGGTTGTCCATCTGGTAGTTTATTAGGCAAAAAAATAATTACCGATATTGATTGCGATTTTTGTATAATGTGGACATTGCATATGGATAAAAAAGAATATATTTTATCGTTCAGAAGTAATTCAGTTGACGTTGGGCAAATTACAAAAATGTTTGGAGGTGGTGGTCACATATTTGCTGCAGCATGTTCGATTCCACTAACTAAATATAATATAGTTGATTTGTTTTATCCTACGTCTTTACCGCGACATTAATTTTGTACATTATATCATATAGCTAAACAATTAAATAATTTAATAATTTAATAATTTAATAATTTAATAATAATGGAATTAACAGATATATTAGGCAATCCATTAAATTTCGATATTGATGGAAATTTTGCATCTCCGAATATAACAAATATAGTAAAAGATCTCAACCTATTTGGTGATATATTCCCTCACATTAATAAATGTACAACAAAAACCGGAACAGATCAGTTAAAAAGTTTGCTAATGTCTCCATCCCACAATTATGAAGAACTCGCCCTGAGACAGAAAACGATTAGTAATTTCCATAAAAATAAAAAAACAACTAATAAAATTAAGAAAACATTATCAAAAATAAAAGGATATGAGGAATTAGTAAAAAAATGGTTTTGGTGGGGCGATCATGATATGTATTTACCATTTGATATGATGAATAATGGATTAATGTTGGATATTATACATAAAGTGAGATATTCGATGGTATTTCTTATGTTATCCATATATACTTTAATATATATATATTTCAGATGGACTGGTTTCTATGTATCCTTTTATGATTATCTGCAATCGATATATATGAGTTACGTGAGTACAATGGAGTGGTTAACATCATATGTTGTATCACAATCATATGAAAATGTTTTATATATATCATCACATTTTCTAGCAATTTTTTATGTTCTTTATGTTATGACTTCCTACTACAACATGTTTCACGGGGGAATATCTCATTATTATAGATGTGAAGAATACAAAGAATCATATAGAACTATGGGTGATATCATAATATTATGTGAAAAAATTAAAAACTTACAAAATAATATCACTAAAAATTCGTCTGAGGATATTGATATCAAAATTAAAAATCTCAAAGAAATATTCGGAGAAGACAAAGAGACAATGAATAAATACTTAGGTGAAAGTATTATGGTCCAATATAATAAAAAAAACTATGAGAGTGATTTTACCGAACTGATGAAGTATATAGGTAAAATAGATGCATATATATCAATATCTGATTTATTAAATGAAAATTATTCGTTGCCGTATTTTGTCAAAAACGGATCTAAACCTATTCTTCACATAGAAAATCTATGGAATCCTCAGATTTATCACAAAGATAATATTAAAAATGATTTCAGTCCTTTAGAACAAAGTTTGACAGTTATAACGGGACCTAACAAAGCTGGCAAATCAACCTATATGAGATCTATATTTTTGTCTGTATATTTATCGCAAACATTGGGAATTTCATGCTGCGAACAAATTATTTTCACTCCATTTAAACATTTATTTACTTATCTAAATGTTCCGGATGTTATCGGTCGCGAATCCTTATTCGAAGCAGAACTAAATAGAATGTATGGGTACTATAATTTTTTATCCTCCATGAATAATAATAATAATGACAATGAGTTTGCTTTTTCCATAATTGATGAATTATTTACAGGAACAAATCCTCAAGAGGGTATGGCATCTTCATACGCAATATGTAAGTATTTATCATCCGATATGAACAGTATAAATGTCATTTCGACTCATTTTGGAGAAATTTGTAAGGGTGATATTAAAGACGCAAATTACATAAAATTTAGTGGTCAGAAGAATGATAAAGGACAATACAAATTTACATATAAAGCAGAAAATGGTGTTAGTGATCAATATATTGCGATAGAATTATTAAAAGAGAGGGGTTATTCAAGTGAAATAGTTGATACAGCATTGAACAAAATGGCTAAAAATAATAATATACAAAAAATTGATTAAATTAAATTATTGTAACTATCGTAAAATATCAAACAATAAACATCTCCATTATTATTTCATTCAACCTTTGCATTTGTTGATTATGGCTTCAAACAACTATTACTTTTTACAGTCACAAGATGCGGAAACAACCTTTTTGGTCCCAGAAAAGGAATTTCACGAATATTTTGAGATCTTGCCGCGCACAAAGAAACCTGGTGACACATTCTATGCTTCTGAAATTATTTGTGTAGTTCTAAAAAAAATTCCGGAAGATTTCCATCTTGATACTGACCTCTTTTGGGAAAACTACACTCTTTGTAACACCCGATCCCATCTTCCACGTGGCGATCTTTCTAACAATCCGTCAAAAATCCTCGGAATTTACTGTCTGAAAGAAGTACCAAAATAACTAGAAGTTGTACCCAATGATTTTTATTTATATTTATTTATTTTTATTTAATTTAATAAAAAAAATTAATTTAATTTAATATTATTTCATCCCATAGAAAATTAAATATAATGCTTCATATTATAGTAAAATACCAGAATATTAAATTACATAAACAGTAATGTCAACAAAATTTATTAAATATAATGTTATTGATACATCATTAGACCGATTTTGTACTGGAGGATATTTAATCGAAATATTATCTGTTAACGATCTCAAAAATATACATAACAACAGTAATAATAATAATATATCTTCTTACATCAATGCATATAGATTTATAAGAGGTATCAGCAATGAAATAAATAAATCAGAAAATAGAATAACATTACATAAATCAAATAATAACCCAATCAATGTATTCGATCTAGGTTTTTCAATAACGAATATGCATATGAATCCTAATATGAATAACAACATAAATCCCAATATAAGTACGAGACATACATTTCCTGGTGCCCACGGTTCATCTAGTGCACTAAAACGTTCGAACCCCCTCATAACTATTTTACATGATACTTTGGAAAATAATAACAATAATGGTAATACTAAATCTGATTCTACTAAAACGGGTGGATTAGCATTAACAATGAACTATTTCATCAAATTAATTTCAAATTCAAAGATTGACGAAATGAGAGAAATATTAGAACAGGATAAGCAACAAAACATATATATAAACATGTGTGATGAAGATAATGATTCACTGTTACATTTCTCTGTGTTTGCTAATAACTATGAGATTACAAAATTATTATTAAAATATAGTATTGATGCGAATAAACGCGATAATGATGGTCAAACTGCATTATTCAGAGTTGTATTTGGTGATAATGACAAAATAATTGGTCTTCTCCTCGAATATGGAGCAATGATCGATATAATAGATAGTGATGGTAATACAGCTTTACACATAGCAGTTTCAACAAAAAATTATTTAATGATAAAGTCTCTTTTAGAATATGGTGCAAAAACTAATATTGCCAACAAAGAACATTTATTACCGATTGATTATGCTGTTATTAAAAAAGACAATATAATATCTGTTGATCAAAGTATTATTGATTTATTCAATAAATTTGCTAAATAACTTTACATAGTATTATGATAATAGTATCACAATGATAATATTAAAATATTAAATTATTAAATTATTAATTGATTAATCAATCAATAGTTTATTTTAATCGAATAAATTCTAATTTAATTTAATATCTTTGATTACCGACTGAACCAACATCAACTAATGCGGTTTCTGCTGGCGAAACAACTTCTGGTGTTTGGACTAGATTAGAAGGTAATTTGATTTTTTCTGACTGTCCAGTAATACCCAAATTAATCCATTTGCAGTAATCGGCAACCAATAATAAAATTATGATCAAAATTACAATTATTAACCAAAAAGGGACTTGATATCCAAAAATTGCAGCATTCGAATTCATACCATTTTGGTTAGATTCGCTTTTAACTATTTTGACAGTTTTTTTATCTGACTTCATTATACCGTTTTATATGATTAGTATATATATTTTATTTTAGATTAAATTTTTTTCATTTAATTATTTTTAATATACTTTTTTGATATTATTTTACTTGTGTCTGTTAAGAATTTTATTAATTTTTATTTATAATATTTTTATTTATATATCAAACTATATATATAATTATATAAAAATGTCAAATTATTCGAGACAATCGAGTCAATATGGTCAATATTCTCCACAATCCTATCAAGGTAATTTTGAAAATACGAATAATTTTGGGAAAAATAGCTATAGAGACGATTTCATTTCTTTAGTTAATTTAGAAAATAAATGTTCTGGTTGGGCTTTTTGGTCAGTATATGTTATTTTTGTTGTTGTTATATCGCTCATTTCAATATCTATGACAGCATCTATTTTGAATAACTCTGAAAGAGCTGCACCTTATACTTTACATGTTATCACATGTATTTTATTCATTTTGGCTGCAATATTAGTTGTAACTGATCATATAATTTGGGCTGTAGTTTTAACTTTGCTTGAATTACTGATGGGTATACTTGCAATCGCTGTTGTAAAACCAGATAATCGAACTCCGGAAGTTATTGTAGTATAAATAAATTAGATTAAATTAATCTATACTATCAATACTATAACCATCATCAAAATCTATTTTATCGAACTTGTTAAGACGAGTATGATTTGATTCATCATATAAAATAATTAATAATATGAATACGATTAATATGATAATTATAAGGATCATTTTAATTATGTTGTTATATTTGTATGATAATAATTTATCATACAAATTATTTATTTGGGTAAAACACTCTATATGTTGTTGTCGTTCACATAAAATTCTTTCCTGCAAAATTTCCGAATAAATTTTCGGCCATCATGTCATATATTTTTGCAGCTTCTTTTTCATTTTTAATATTTTTGATTTCATGTCTTACACCATCTTTCATTATTGTTGCTATATATTCACCGTTTTTCGCTTTTTTAACTCCTTTATACATATTACTTGAATTTTTTTTTGTTGTATTATAACTATTTTCTTGTGGTGTACATACTCTAAAATTTTCCATCCTGTTATCTAATTTATTTCTATTTATATGATCAATTACCATACCAGGAGGGCATTGATCTCCCATTAATAATTTGTGTAATTTAATACCTTTGCCCAGTTTTATTGTATTATCGTCCACACATTTGTATGCTATCGGATACCCATCTTTACCAAGATACCAAACAAACCCGGTTACAACTCCGATACTCATTTTAGACACTAGTGTCAGAGCATTTTCTAAATCGGCATGAGACCCTATAAGTTCGATCTGACAATAATCACAGTTGTCTAAATCTGTTTCCGTCCCATCATTTTTGTAAAATTTCATTATCCTATTTGTTATTGTATTTTTAACGACTTTAGTTGTTAAAATAACCCTTCCAGTTGAGTCTGATTTCTGGTCAGACTTGTTCTTAGCAAGTGTATTTTTAATTTTTTTAATTTTTTTAGTTTTTTTGGGTTTAACTTTGCAAATATCAATATTTTCCATATTATGGTTGTATGATTATATAATTATATGATTATATATTTATGTTGATATAAAATCTATTTGGATAAATAAAATACTGATTTACATAATGGACACAAATTCGATGTTTCGTATAGTTTTTCAATACATTTTTTATGTAAGCTGTGAAAACATTGTGTGACAAATATTTTATCAATGATGAGAGGTTCGAGACATATAGAACATTTTTCATTCTTGTAGTTTTCCGTGTGTCTGTGATTATTTATAAATTGTGTCGGCAAACAATAATTACATTCATTACAGTGATATACATTGTATTTGTCGCCGACAAGACACATATCACATTTATTACAATGATATTTTCTTAATAAATTATCGTCATAAATTTTACATATATCGCATTGATATTCGCTCAACTGATTACAACATGAAATACATGATGTTAATTTTGTAATTTTTTGTTCAATGAAACATATATTACAAATGATTCTATTAATATCTTGTCGTTTTATTTCATGGTCTGAATTTTCATTGTGACACTTCTTGCAAGAAAATATTTTATTACAGCAATCGGTGAGAATAGAACAATTATTTACATAATGATTACACATAGATTTGTTACTTATTTTTTATATAAACATTTTATTATTTCGATAAACAAATTCAATTTTTATTACGGTTTTATTTTAAAATCCTGTTAAAATCCCATCCAATCCATGACAGAGTCAAGAAACGAATTACCAGTTTTGGAATCTGCAACAGCGATGGGTGTTTGAATAGATCTAGACTGTGGAACGAAATCTTCCTCGGGAATTCTACATGTCATGAAATACTCCTCATCTTCGAATCCGAACCGTCTGTAATAGTCCTTGACACCAATACCGCTGATTACAGACATTTTCTTATATCCATTCTCTCGTGCAATTTCGAATGCCTTGAGTACGAGTCGAGTTCCGAATCCTGAATGTTGAGTCGCCTTTTGACCATTCAAGAGTTCATTAGTATCGTGAACTTTTACGACTTGCCCATAAATGTGAAGCTCTCGAATCATCGCACAATTCACCAATTCGGGGAATACTTCCTTTCCGGTCTTAGCGTTTGTACCGGAATCTGGCGACAGACGCAAACGAAGAAAGCCAAGTAATACGTCATCCGGTGTCACAAACGAAAGAAAATATTCCATTCCACCAGATGATTCGAATGGGAGAACTTCAAGATATGCCTGAGATGTATCAACATCTTGTCCCTTGATCTCACGGCATCGAATACAATGACAGCGTTGTCCCAACTCTTGCAACCTCTTCTGAACGACTGTTCGGATGTTTGTGTCCATGTTTCCACCCAAATTGTATTCTTCAGGGATATCGCGAGGAAGTCGGTTGATTCGCACGCGTTTGGGAATTTTCGGCTTGACTTCCACCAACAAATCATGTAATGGTGTCCAGTCTTTGTTAGTCTTCTGATCACCATACGGTTTGTAAACTCCATTCTGATAATCCTCCTTGATTCGGGTCCAATCAGTCACTTCTGTTGGATAAATTTTCCATTGGTCAACCTGCCAATCCGGATCTGTACAAATTGTATCAAACATTTCTCTGTCCAGTTCAAACATGTTAACCGATGTGTCAATATCATCGATTTCGAACTTTTCCTTTTTGTTACTCACACCTTCCTTCAAAGGTTGTGGTAAATCAGGCATGATATGAATATCAACTTTGAAATTATTGTCCAGGCACATTTTGATCGCCTCTCGCGCCCTTTCAGATGTACATTCGCGGTTAATCCTATAAAGGATACGATCATCAATGTGTTGAACTCCCATCTGAATACGTGTTACACCATAACGTCTAAACATCCTGAGTTCACGAGCAGTGATTTGATCAGGTCGCGTTTCCAAAGTAAGACCAATAATTCGACATTGCGATTTCTCATTCAACTTCTGTTCTTCTTCAATGCTGAGGGGAGCACGTAGTTCAGACGGATTTTGTGTACGATTGGGATCATAGTAAGTATTCGCGGCATAATAAATGTCACGAATAAACTGTTCACGATATGCCGGAGGATACGATGACCAAGTTCCACCAAGAACGAGAAGTTCAATCTTATCGACAGGATGACCCATTGAGGCATATGAGTTTGCACGATCATAAAATTGATCGATGCAAACAAACTTATTATGGTTTGCGCGTAGCACACCTGGTTCCTTCTTAAGGTAACTGCGAGGCTGATCTGGTTCAGCAGGACAATAATAACAGTCATACTTACAACTGAATGCATGAGATTGTACTTTGCCGAAATTGTCCACGTAATTGGGATAAGGTGCAGTAAACAATGCAATAACCATCACACCACTTTGTCCCCGTTGTGCCTTTGATTGTAACAGAAGCTCGTACTTCAGATTATATTCGAATTCTTCTTCAGTTTGTGCCAACCTTCGGTACGTGAACAACAGTTCCTGGTTATTCGGTGTGGCCTTGTACTTCTTACGGCATGATCGAATAAATTCCTTCATTTGATCGCGTGTTTCAATCTTCATTGTAAGCATTTCGCGCACAATTGCTTCAAGTTTTTTCGGATCAGTCAACATCTTCAATGGTTTCACAATGTTCGGCTTACCCGCAACATCCTCAATGTCGACGGTGTTAACGGATGCTGAATCAGAATAAGCGCAATCACCCATGATGAAAAAATAATAACTTTAAACAATACAAAACTGTTTTAAACAGTGCTTTTATAATAAATAGATGTCAAATAATAAGGATTTAACAGTTTATTTAATTTATCAATTTTTTTTAATAAACAAAGTAAATTACTCATAACAAACATAGTCATATTCGTTATGGGTTTGGGAGTTAAATTTTCTATATTCACTTGTATCACCCTTTATTGTATTAGCAGTTTGCACGATTCTTTGAATTTCTAAATCATTATCATCATTGGCATGATTATGTTTATTATTTTGATTATCTTGTTTATTATCTTGTTTATTATCTTGTTTATTATCATATGGTTTAGTTAATTCATTAGATATATCCATTGAGACAATTGTGTCAAAAGGTTTATCGATAAGAATATATTCGATATTTGAATATTCTTGTACTTTATAACCCCCTAAATCAACTTCTTTATCGAATTGGTATGCGTTATTAAGGTGGTCTATCATATCAATACGTGGCAAATAACTCAATTGAAATGATTCGTGACAATCTCTGATGTGAAAAGTATCATCGTCACCTGTATGGAGAACAACAAAAAATTTACCATTTTTTAAAAATATAATTCCATAGTCCATCTTCGAAAGATCTTTTGGAAAAATATGATCGTAACCGATTATATTTTCCTTAATTAATTCATATGACGTTGGTGTAATATTATTTTTGTTTAAACCTGTCATATGAATTAATTGATCAAAGAATAATTGCATCCCGACATCATTAGAAAAATGATTACTAACTCCTTTTACCAAAGCTCGTTCATGTGAAAATTGTGATATATCTTTATTTTTAACAAATTCATTTACTGTAAGTAATGAGAAAAATGAACAAAAATTTTTACCTTTCATATTTTCTGCATTCGGTAAAGTAGAAAATCGTTTATCATATTGTGTAAATGTGTCGAACATAATTTATTTATATCGGTAATTTAATGTATTTTATTTTATCCCATTTATTAATATATCAAGTTTAACTATATTGTTTTTCAATTTTTATGATATCAAAATTAAGAATACAACTCAAATGTTTCGCATGTTAAAGCATCCAAATTTATTCTCATAACACGATGCCACGGCGCTTCATAAACAAAATGTCTGCTATATTTTTTTAACCTTCTCGGTTTTTCAATCAATGATGGTCTACTGAACAGTAATCCTTCTGTCATTCTTTTATTGAAAATCAAAAAAAGTGTATCATCAGAAAATTTGCTTTTGCGTGCATACACATAAGGTTTACTGTACGGATATTTATCATCAGTCCATTGCGCACATACTTGTAATTCTAAATATTTATATCTACAGTTTGGTATTCTTAATATCATATCCTCATTGTATATATCCGGATTATCTGCAACATTTTCTCCTAATATCTCTTGTATTTTCTTTCTCGCCGGAATATCATATTTATCATATAATTTCTGATCAAATTTTTTAACTTTTCCTATAAATAAATTTTTTTGAGTATTTTGATTATTTTGATTATTTTGATTATTGGCATTATTGGCATTATTGGCATTATTGGCATTATTGATTGGAGGTAATTCACTTTTGTCACATGGTATATTATTCTCATCATTCATTTTACGCTTATACTATATCTTTAAATAATTTGATTATAGTGTAGAAAAAAATATATTGGGAGGAAAAAAATAAAAAAAAATGAATTAAAATATATTAGTTATTTAGACACATATTTATTAAGAACAAAGGATAAGTGATATATACAATGAACACTGCTAAAACAATTGAAACAATTGAATCCATCGAACAGAATGATTGGATGATCAATAATGAAATGAAAAACGATGAACGATTTAAATTATCAGTAAGTGCCTATTATCTTCATAACTGGTATAATAAGGTTCATGATATTACATTTGAAACAGTTATATATCCCATAACGACATTAGAAGATAGTTGTCCCGACAATTTACCATTTGAACGATGTATGGCAAGATATGAAAATAAATCACCAAAAGATAGTGAATTTTGGGGTCCGATAACAAATAAACAACAGCTAATTAATATATTTAATACAAGTTTACGATGTGTTACAAATAAGGGAAATTTATTGTGCATAAGAAAATGGCAAGATGATTGGGGACCTGAGTTTCGTTGTTTTTGGAATAAACAATTAGTCTGTGTCGGTGATCACTCGAAAGAACAGTTATTAAATGATGATAATAGTATTAAAATGCGTAATGAAATAATAGATTATATTGATACCATTAGCTCTAAAATACCATACAAAAGATGTGTATTTGACATCGTCAAGTTAAAGGAGGGATACAAATTCATTGAGTTCAATAGTTGGGAATCAAATTCTGGAGCGAATCCATTTGATTGGGTCAATGATACAGAACTGTTGTATCCAGATTTTACAGTTGATATGATTACAATTCATTTCAGATCATTGCGCGATAATAATAATAATTATAAAAATATTAAAATAAATGTTCCAAACAAACATAAGGAATATATTTTAGCGACTAATTTTGATATAAATAAATATTCTATTTTAAGACAAAACAGTTCAACATGCTTGGTAACTGACAAATATTTATATGTAATGACCGATATATGGTTAGGATTATTTAATATTCACGATTTATCTAATATTTGTTGGAAACGAGGAGTTTATCGATTTTGCGATATTGTTCAATTAGAAAACAATATTATACAGGTTGGTGATAAAAAATATAATTATGATCTTTCTCCTATTCCCGTCCGAAATATAAATAAAAATGCAAATAAAACTGAGATGACAATTCAGAATGATTTCAATATAAGTTCAAATCACAAAAACCATAGGTATGGTTTTTATTGTAAAAATAAAGAAACGAATAAAATATTTTTTTGCAGATTGTTAACTTATGCCAATGATTTTTCTTTTATTGTGGACGATAATTAAATCTCTATGACATATTCCTCTGACGCGCGTTGGTGTCTATCACCAAAATCCACGTCATCATCTTCGTTATAACTACCAACACCGTCAGCGAAATTGTTACTTAATTTATTAGATTCTTTGACATCGGTCGGTACTAACCCTACACTGTATTCACACAGGTAACAACCACCACTATCGGAATTTCTTGTACAATCTGCAACGACGTGGACGTCTTTACACTTTAAAATGTAATCAACAATCAACATACCATATTTTCCATCGACTAGTTTTCTTGACTCTGGAGCATAATTCATCCAAAAAAGACAATGGTAACATTGTCTTTCTTTGTTTTTGTCTTCTGCAACTAACATATCTTCACTGTAATATTTCGTGCAGAAAATACAATGACCCAACGAATTTCTGAGATTTTTATCCATAATATCATCGTACATATATTGAGGAACTCCATCTGTTGAAACAACATTGTTTGAATTTTGCATTCCTTTTACTGCAGGGTTATTGTTATTATTATCGCAATCATCTTCATTATAACTTTGGTCGTCCTCTGACATACCGTCGACTTCATCTTCATCAGACTTGTAGGCTTTGTCGTATTCCATTATTATTATTCAGTAATTATACTAAAAAAGAGTTAATATACATATATTTTATATACGTTTTCCTATATGTTGTTTAAGATAATGAACTATCAATTTTTTTTATTGAATTATTAGTTAATTGCATTAATTATATTATAAAGTCCTTGTATGAATGTTGTTATTCTAAGATTTGTTTTGTCGAGGCTATTTAAATAATTATATGCTTGATTCATGAGTAAATTATTTGGATCGACAAGTGAGGTAGTTAAAAATGAAGCTTCTTCGATCGACGAGTAGTACAATGGATAATTATCACCCAATATTTCCACAACTGCAGGTAGTTTATTGATAACTATTGGTGTATTCCTTACAACACACTCTATTAATGTATTACATGCTGATGCGTCAACTAAATATAAGAATACTACATTTTGTGATAATAGAGTATCATATCCTGCATTCGATACATTTGATGTGATAGTAACATTGGCATCATTATATAACAATGATGAAATCATACCTGCAATGTATTTATTTGGTATAATAATTGATGTACCTGATATATTTGACGTATTCTGTGTTGGAGTTATTGTTATTACATTACCTGATATATTTGTTATTACATTATTTCCTGATATATTTGTTATTACACTATCTGATATATTCGTTAATGGATTACCAGATATGTTTGTCATTGGTGTATAATCTTCATCATACGGTCCCGCTATGTTTGAAAATAATGTTGTTAGTTCTGTATTTGGTAAATTTGATATATTTGTTATATTTAAACCCGATATATTCAAACTTGGTAATGAGTCTAAACCAGACGTGTTTACTGAAACTAATTCGGTACTATCCACAGATGCAATGGATGCAATTTGATTAAAATCGAAATTGGCAGGTTTGAAATAAAAATCCATGGCAACACTTTTAAGATATGTTTTTGTAATATTTGTATTATTAATATATAATTTATATATTGCGTATGAATCTCTTAGCCAACCACCTATTTGTACTATTTGTTTTGATGTATTTGCATTAAAATTATCAACGGTAAACATATCTGTAACAAATAACGTTGGATGACACAGGTAATAGACATTAACATTATTAAATCCCAAATTTATTAAGTTTGTTTGTAACCAACTTTGTAAGTATTTTGATAAACAAATGATACCTTTACAATTTGATAGTGATTGTTGGAATACAGGATCATTTATGATATTTGTCGCGTTATTAATTGAATATGTTTGATTCGGAGGATGATGTAGGACGCCGATCCAATTAGTTTTATACGGTATTTTTCCATTTGCAATTAAAATATTGCGTTCCCATAAGAAAGTTGCATCCATATAATCGTCAAATATCAAATCAGTACCGTTATCTTGAATATTTTGTATTATATTTAATAAAAATGTCCATCCAGCACGATGATAATTATCTAATTTAGCATGATCAATATAATTTAAATTTATTTTTTTGACTATTGCTGTTGCTTCTGGTATTATGTTTAATAAAGTTATTAAAGTATCGGAGAATATAGTTTGAGTTGGTATTGTTGTTGTCGTTGTCGTTGTATTATTTATTGTTCTTATCGTCGTTATTACTAAGGCTGTCGCCATAGTTCGTGATATATCATCGGTCAATGAAGAAATTGTTGTTGCATTATTTACAGTATCATATAGCGATTGTACTTGTGTTGGGGTAACTGACGGAATAGACCATGTTACAATAATGGAACCAGATTGGATGTTCACTATATTAATTAAATCGGGCGAAATATTACATATTTTAGAAATTGACGACTTGAATGTTTGCTCAAATAAATTTTTAGATTGTTCATTTCCTATAATTGTATCATAATCTCCCGCGAATGTATACATTTGATGAATGTCATTGTTTACGACTGTTCCCGTATTTGATCCAGATCCTGTTCCTGTTCCCGTATTTGATCCAGATCCTGTTCCTGTTCCCGTATTTGATCCAGATCCTGTTCCCGTATCTGATCCAGATCCAGATCCTGTTCCACATCCCGTTGAATTATTTTGTTGTTCATGTTCATGTTCATGTTCTTGTTTTTCATGTTCTTCACGATCATGTTCTTGTTTTTCATGTTCTTGTTTTTCATGTTCTTCACGATCATGTTCTTGTTTTTCATGTTCTTCACGATCATGTCGTTCGCGTAAACGTTCACGTAAATGTTCACGTTCACGCTCTTCACGACCATGTTCACTATTATCGTTATGTTGAAAACTAGAAATTTGCATATTATTCTTTTTTTTAAACGGATAATTTGAAATTTGTATATTATTTTTTTGTAAAGGAGACACTAAGTTTAATCTTGGTAAATTTATATCAGCTGATGTCCCGAATAGTGTATTTAGTACATTAGATTTATGTTGAGAGTGACCACTATTATAATCAACCAATTTTATTTCATTATCTTCATCATATGTGAAGGTTCGTTGGCTATCATTATTTTGTGATTCCATACTGTAATCGTATTGTATATAATAAGATAACTATATAAACTCTTTTTATGGATGATAAAAAAAATACAAAACAAATAAAGATACAAAAATATTGTAAAGATACAAAAATATTGAAATCGTCATTATATTATAGAAGACTATACGAAATTATATGATATATTATGTTAATTATCGTTCACGATGAATAGTTCAGCTGAGTTCAAGAAATTAATAGCTTTTAGTCATTCTATCAATACTTTAAATTCAGAAATAAAATCTCTGGATTTTACCAATTTATATAACGAAAAAAATAGCTTGGATGGTCTGAATGATTTTGATGATGATCTAGAAAATATTCCATCAATTGTGATGATTGGATCACAAAGTTCAGGAAAAAGTACACTGATTAATAGAATCGCAGGATTTAATGTTTCACCAACTGGTAGTGGTCTTGTGACTACAGCGCCGTTAAATATTCTTATGAAAACATCTGAAAATCGCAGAGTTGTTATCGAAACTAAATATTTTGATAATTTCAAACAAACTGCTGAAGAAGTTGAAATGGTTCAACAATATATCAGAACAATATCAAAACAATTTGCTGATGAACAACACAGTCCGATAAGTTCGAAATCAATCAATATCGTTATAGAATCACCTGATGTTTGTAATATTAGTATGATTGATTTACCTGGTTTGATTGCTGTTCCAAAACAACAAAATCAAACAGAATTAATTGACAAAATTAATAACATTGCTGTACAATTTATTTCTCGTCCGAATTCCATTGTAGCTGTTATGATACAAGCAGGTTCTGATTTGGAAACAAATATTGCTCTCGCACTGTTGAAGAAATACAATTATCAATTGAGTAATTGTGTTGGTGTTCTGACAAAAGTAGATCTCACCGATATTTCTGATGGAATTTGTGAAACACTGAACGGTAATACAGTTCCGGATGCATTTAAAATGGAGTACGGATATTTTGCTATTCAATGCAAAACACTCGATAAAATTAACAATCACAATAGATTCGGTGTTGATAATTTATTGCAGTTTCTTGCTCAAATTTTAATGAAATCATTAAAAATACATCATAATAAATTTATTAAAATAATCGATTCAATTCATACAAAACTTCAAAGTAGACTAATTAATTTAGGTGATGATATTATTTTTGATGATGAAAGTGGTGCTAAAATGGACCAAAAATTATTCATTGTTCACACACATCTTGTCCAACTATGTGGAATTATTGTTTCGGATATAGAAAATTATCAACTTAATAATATAAACAATAATTTGGGTTCATGTTTTAAATCTCATGCGTTGAAACTAAAAACTAATATAAAAACTCTTAATCCTTTCACAATAGAAATTTATACTAACGAATATTTTGAAAGAATCATTGCAACAATTAATGGTTATCACATGGACAACTATGTGTCATCGGTCAAACTATTAGAATTTTGTCTACTAGATAAAGAGAAAAATCCGATGAAGCCGCTGCATGATTTATCAGTTAATTATATCATAGCATTTTCTTCTGATCTAACAAATAAAATAAAACAAATATGTACAGAAACAAATGGGTATAATTTATATCCACAATTTTATAATGCTATTTATCAACTTATCATCCAATATATTCAAAATTTACAAAAAAATGCGTTAAAAGCTGTAAATGAATTTACGGAGTTTAATAACTCATATATCTGGACCGGTGATAATATTATTGATTCAATTGATTCAGAAATTTCAACACCAGGTGGAATAAATAATGATGCTTGTAATTATCACGATCCATACACTGAATATACACCCGCTGATAAAAATCATAAAAAATCCATACCTGAAAAAGATAATAAAAATAAGTTCAAATATAATATTTTGCGACATCAACTAGAAACTTATTATAACACTGTCAAAGATACTTACATTAAAATGGTTCCAAAGATATGTATGACTCGTTTGATTCGCGAATTACAAAAAAATCTGTACAAACATCTCACCGATAAATTAACTCATGAAATTATCAACAATATAACCGAAAACGGATCGATTATTGCCGAAAAAAAGAAGTTAAGATCCATCATCGGGAAAATAATAGAAATAAAAGAAAATTCCATAATCAATATGTAATGTGTAATGTTTTATTTTATTTTATTTTATTATCTTTTTTCGAATGAAAAATATTTTGTTGCCATCAAAAAAGACGGTTTCATGATATGCATTCCATATTTCATACAGCCAAATCCCAACAATGACATAATCGACAGTGCAGTCAATCCGATACCAATTCGTGTACCATACTTCATTAGTTTATTTTCGTCCGTTTCTGTTAATTCAAAACTATCCCATCCTTTGTTATCACTCACCGAAATTATCTTTGTATTAAATTCTGTATCATATAGAATGGTTGTGAATTTATGAATCACCTTCCCATGTACATTATTTTCAACCATATTTTTCAAAATGACATATACATTAACAACATCATTCCAATTTTTAATTTTTTTAATTTTTGGAATTAATAATTCTTCCAACAATTCACATGTCATTTCTGAGTATTTGATATCGTCATTTTTTGCATTATTTTTATTACTATTTTTACTTATTACCTCCCATAGTTTAGATCTAATCATGTTTTTTGTCGTATATGAAAATTGTGGTCGTTTTTTGGTTTTTGAAGCCATGGTTGCAACATAGATAGCATTGCCAAGGGATTCGACTTGAAGATTTAAAAATGGATTTTCCATTGTTATGTCCTTTGTCTCGTATGATATATTATCAGAACTTTAATATATTACCCAAATAATTTATGTGATATATATGAATAAATTAAATCAATTTTTTTTAATATTGTGATATTTGTTTAAAATATTTGTCTGGATTTTAAAGCAATTAGTGTTATTCCGCAAATAATTCCTGTTACGACCGGAATACCAACCCATTTGTAATATTTATAGTATTTATTGTTGTCCATCTTCGATTCATTCTCATATTTATCCTGTTTTGCACTTTGTTCTGAATCAAGTTCGTTGATTATTGATTGTTTAAAACAAACATCCTCATCCGACAGTATACCGGTTTTATCAACTAATTCGTCCATATTATCATGTTTAGATAGTGTATATAACCATTCGATGACTTCTTTGTTACCAACACAAACTTGTTCTGTATTTGAATTTGAATTTGAATTTGAATTTGAATTTGAATTTGAATCATTAAGATTATCCGCACCAAATTCTCTGCTAAGATTATCAGATTTTTTTTCCGATTCTTCTTCTGATTCTTCTTCTGATTCTTCTTCTGATTCTTCTTCCGATTCTTCTTCCGATTCTTCTTCCGATTCTTCTTCCGATTCTTCTTCTGATTCTTCTTCTGATTCTGATTCTGATGACGATTCAGCATCGGAATCTAAATGGGAATCAGATTCGGGTTCGACTAAATTATTTGGATCAAATGATTCGGGCAATTTTGTAAATTCGGTATAGTCCACATATTTTTTAATTGTTGACGAATCATTTTGTTCGGTAAATTCGGTCTGTACATTTGCTGTATTTAATTCGACCGGTTCGACCGGTTCGGCCGATTCAGCCGATTTAATAATTGATTCAGTCAGATTAATTATTTGTGAATCGATTATTTGTGATTCTTGGACCATAATCATTGATTCGTTTTCTGTTGCGTTCCTTATATCATTCATTTCAATATTCATACTGAATATGGCTATTGTTATGGAGTTAAGCGAGATATATTTAATAATGATATTTAAATAAAATGATATTACATAATAAAAAAACATCAATTTTTTAGCTCAGTTACTATTGATCATATTATGTTTACAACGTCAAGTATTTTGTCTGAGTTTATTCGTATTTGTTCCATCGTAACAGAATTTCTTACAGTGACAGTATTATCAGTCAATGTTTGAAAATCTACAGTGATAGCCAATGGGATACCTATTTCATCTGATCTGACGTATTTTTTCCCTAAACTGACTGTAGAAAAATCAGTAAATGTCCTTATACCATTCGATTCAAGATGTTTAGAAATTTTTTTTACATGGTTTATCATGTCATTATTATTACTCAATTGAAAAACACATATTTTATATGGCGCAATATTATCATTTAGAACGAGAACTAATCTATTGAGATCTTTTTCTCGTTGATAAATATTCTGATTTAAGACAACATAACATAAGCGATCTATACCAAATGAAGGTTCTATTGTATAAGGAACAAATGTATCAAATACTTTTTCATCAACTGTGTTAATACATTTATCAGGTACTTGAAATTGTGTTATGATAGTATCAATTGAACTATTTGAATTTTGTAACATTTCTCCTATTTCCTTTACACCATTTTTATCAAAACATTTATTTAATTCTCTGAAATTTAATTGCCTTTTTTTATTCATCTTAAATGTCTCGCGTTTCATATCAAATTCACCTTTTATACCATGTGCTGACAAATCATACGATTCGCGATGTGCTACACCTATGCATTCTAACCATTTATTATCAACAAAACATTCTAAATCCCAACATTCCACAGCATAATGTGCCATTTCATTGCGTCTATGTTGTCTAAATCGTAATTTATCGAAATCCAATCCGATATACTTGGTAAATTCTATAATTTTAGCCAAAAATACTGCCATGATTTGATTACATATAATTTTATTATTAACTGCATTTTCAACATCAGTATATAACAAATTATTTTGCCCAGTATCTTGACTTTGTTCCGTTAAAAGTGGTAACACTTTATTTCTAACATCGTCGTAATAATTATTTGTGTCATCAAGAGGATCAAAAAAATATTCTATTTCTGCTTGAGTGAATTCTCTCAATCTTGTAAACGGATGTGGTGATATTTCTCTCCTGTAAGATTTACCAGTTTGAGCAATACCAAAAGGTAATTTATTGGAAAAATAGTCTAAGTAATGCTTCATATTTACGAACATACCTTGCGCAATTTCAGGTCGCAAAAAATCACTGTCTGCACTTATCATAAGATTTTTTTCGCTGACTCTTGAATCTTCAGATAGTTCGATCAATTTATTTTCTTTTATTACTTTTTCTAATTCTATCGGGTCACATAGATTGATATTCATAGGATTTACTTTCATAAAATCTTCAACTAAATGATCCGCGCGATGACTTACTCCATTTTTATCTGTTATAACAAAATCTGTAAATCTATCTACATGACCGCTCGCTTTGAGAACACAAAATGGAGTTATTATAGGTGTTTCTACTTCGTGAATGTTGTTGAGAAGCATAATTTTACGCCATGCATTGATGATGTTTTGTTTTATTTTATGTCCAATCACACCATAATCTTGAAAACCAGCTGAATTAGTTACGCCACTGTATAACTGATACGATGGTGTCATAAATTGTGTATTAATTAAATGATTAGCAATTAGTTGCTTATCATTTGTTTTTAGTAATCCATTCATAATTATTTTTACTTATTTATTATATTTATAATGTTAATTATTTATTGAAATTAAACTTCAATTTTTAATTTATGAATACCCAAGAATAAATGAATAATTATGGTTTTTTTCAGTAAAACTTCAATTTTTAATTTATGAATACCCAAAATAAACAAAAATAAATAAACAAAAATAAATATGATTAGCAAAGCTCATTTACCGTATACTCTGCTCTAAGAATTTTAGTCATCTGATCCAAAATCCATTGATCTGGAGCATCAGTACAGTTATCCAGTAACAAAACAAAATTGTCCGCAAGAACTTCTTCTGGATGAATGATATAATTAGTATTGTTACCTATTTTATCTCGAAGTCCAACAACATCATCATATGAAAGCAATTCCTCTGTACTATTAAATTCATCATCGAGAACAACAAAGAATTTATTAACATATTTAAAAAAATTAGGTTCTAATTCTACAACATATTCTGATGATGCGATAAGAACTGGTGCAACATTCACAGGATCATCATTGCATAATCGTTTAAGTGAAATCCAGTGTTCAGTAATACACGCATCCGGATTTGTGATTTTTAAATTTATGAGATCTTTTGGAATACAAATTTCTTCAGTGCGTGAATATCCGATAATTTTATACATAATATCTCTCAACTGAATATTATTTCGGCTCCAAATATGAAATAGTTCGTGTTTAATAGTAGAATTCCAATCATGACCGCTTGTCAAGGATGCAAGATCACCAACAGGATTGTTTTCTTTATCGACACTCAGAGGTAAAATAATCAAATTGTCATTACGACAATAAGCAGCCTTTGCTTCATCACATCCGTTTGTTAAGACGATATAAATTGTTGACGGAAATTCGCAGTATTTAAGGACATCACTTGAATGAGTATTCAGTTTTTCAACAACTGATTGAACTTGACCTGCGCATAGATCCGACCAAGACAATATTTGTTGAGTAATGAATGAAACATATTCTTTAACGGATGGCGTCGATGAGGCGTTCATCCTACACTCAAAATCAAATGGACTCATTGATTCTATAAATTTATCTCTTTTGCTAAATTCACAGATAGCGGTTTCGCCGTCAATTAGTTTAATTGTTACAGGTGATTTAGCATTCAAAACAAAATCTCTATCATTTGTTGCAGTCATCGTTGGTTTACTTATTTTAAAATAAATTGTCACTAATGACTTTAATAATATTTTAATAAATCAATTTTTAATTAGTCCAGTCAAAAAATATTGAATCATACATTGAAGATATAAATAACAATCAATATATATAACCATAAATACAAATTCAAATATACTATCAAAATGGTAGATTCCCCGAATCACAATTTTACATACAAACGATTAAACCATTTTACAGAATTATTAAACCGATTTATTGAACGTGATGATGATAATATTCCTGTTCCAGATCACGTAATAACTTCTGTACAAAAATATTTCATAGAAAGAAATATTTCAACAGCAAATACATTTAATACATCGCGGGCATTGAAGGATTTGAAGATGTCGACATATTATGAACATACACAACGTATTATCAATCGCTTAAATAATAATAATAATAATAATAATAATAATAATAACAATTCTATAATCAATGAAATTGAACAGATTGATCAAATCGAACAAGATTTTGAGTGTGCGATTTGTTTTGAAGAAAATGTTAAACAAATAACAAAACTGCCCTGTAATCATAAATTTTGTACAGATTGTATTAATAAATTTAAAGAATCTGTTATTAAATGTCCATTGTGTAGATGCCAACATAAAATTAAATCGAATAATTATAATAAAAATAATAAAAATATTATTAATATTAATAATATTAATAATATTCCGCCCAAACTAACAAATGAACAAATAAATAAATTGAAACAGGATTTCGCTTATGTTAGTAATAAATTTACTGAAATAACTGCTAATACCGATCGTAAAAATATGCTGAGTTTTAATTATGTATTGTATAGACTCGCTGAAAAAAACAATATTAATTTAGGTGTCGATCCGAGCGATATGTTGCTTAAAAATAGTGAAAAACTAAATTATCATAACAAGATGTGGAACAAAATATATCCACCTAATATTAATTCAAATTCTGATTTAAAATATGATGACAATACAGAATCGGAATCAGAATCAGAATCAGAATCAGAATCAGAATCAGAATCAGAATCAGAATCAGAATCAGAATCAGAATCAGAATCAGAATCAGAATCAGAATCGGAAACATATATTGAGTCAGAATTTGAGTTAGATGCTGATAAAACACATCAATATAATAATAAATCTCATTATACTGAATCAAAAAATTTTTATGTCTTTAATGCTTACAAATGTTATAAATGTGGTGAAAATAAATGCGTAGTTCATGAGTATCAGCCACGAGGTGCTGATGAACCAATCTGTCGTATCATAACTTGTCTTGAATGTCATAATACATACAGAAAGTGATTAAATAAAAAAATATTCTGATTATGTGGATGATATTGATGAATAATGATAATTATCTATATTAGCAGATACCGAATTTTTGTAGAAAGACATTAACGACCATCCATAAAAACATAAGTTTGCTATAAATGAGGTAATATCCCGAAACGATGCTAAATAAGTATCATCATCATTACTCGAAAAATTTATTACAGAAAACGTATACACGCTCATTACAGTTGCTATTATAAATATTGTTGCAAAAATTCTATTGAGAATACGATATCTTGTAGACTTCGACATAGCTTTATTATCCTGAAGAGGTGTTGTTTCTATTGTTGTAGAAATATATTTGGAACTTGTTTTTTCATCTAGAATATAAAGAAGCCAAAATAGGTAGACAAAGTCATTCGTTAGAGGAATTTTTTTTTGCATATATAATGGAATTACTTGAGTCAGAGTTGTGATAATATATGCGAATTGTAAACATAGTAATCTTATCAATCTTTGTTCATTGCTCATAAGTCTACTCTCACAATTTTTAATATTTAATATAACAAGTATTATACCGTATATTAATTCTGTTATGGCAAATAAAAGATATAAAATGGTGAGTTTCCCTTCTGGATGACTTTCTTCTTTGAAGTAACTATATAAATCTCCAGAAACAACAAATCCTATGGTGCAAAATATGAAAATAATATTTATGAATTTACTCAATTTATTACTATTTGGTATTTTAATATTAATCAAAAAAACATTAAAGTAGAATAAAATTGTTGTTACATGTAAAGGTGACACATGTTTATAAAAATCTTCATATTTATAAGCCGTTGCGCTCCATAGGTAAATTGACGCCGATATTAATGATGTTATTGCGATCAATAGTCTTATCAATAGGGATTTCGTCTCCATGATAAGAGTTGTTGCATAGATTTATGATTATTATACTGTAATCATTTTAAATTTTCAATTTTATGATTTTTTATAATTTATGATCCTTTGCTGAGTAATAATGTTGAGAAATTATTTATAATCATTTCTCCAACTCCATTATATTTACTGACTTCTTCCAAACGTTTATCTGCGTCTAAAATTTCCGAAGTGTTATTTTTTATGATTGTTTTAATCAAATCGATTGTGTACTCAGGATGAAACTGTGTTGTCCAGACTTTGTTACCGATACGAAAAGCATAATATTTATTAAATGATGTCGATGCTAATAGTGTAAATAAATTACAATTAATTTCATTAATGTCTAAAACGATTTGTTTATGGTTTGTAATAACCTCCATATTTGTCTGATCGATTGTCGAGAATAATGGATCATTTTTTGACTCATTTGTTAATGAAATATTAGTTAAACCAAGTTGCCATAATAACGATGGTATCCAACCAATTTTACATCCGAACATATCACATATTAATTGGTGTCCGAAACATATTCCCAGAATAAATATCTTTTGTTCCAATATAATTTCTTTTAGGGCTAAAGACAAATTGCATGTCCATGCGTGTCTATCGGTAATCATCGATGGACTACCAGACAATATAATACCATTATATTGTTTAAAATATTGTATCAAATCTTCCTTTGTTTGCCTGTTTGTTGGAGACCATGAAATGAAAACATCCACATTAAATAAGTCTGGTGAGAAATACTTCCCAAATAAAATATCGGCAGACATGGGTCCATTTTGAATCATTATAATTTTTGGTTTCTTTTTATTCATTTGTTTGTTTTCTATTATTATTTATCCTTTCGATAAATATTTTATTACTGGAACATATTTTATTACTGGAACATATTAATTTAACTATTATCTTTTAGTTATTTTATTTATTCAATTTTATAATTATAAAATTGAATAAATAACATACTTCACCATTTATATATCATTATTTATTAATGAATTATTAATAAATCTAATATGCCAAAACACAGAAGAAAATCAAGTTATTCGGATGAATCGGATGATACAGATTATTCTGATACAGATTATTCTGATACAGATGATACAGATTATTCTGATACTGACGAGTCTGATACTGATGATTCTGATGATTCTGATGATTCTGATGATTCTGATGCTGACGAGTCTGATACTGATTATTCTGATACTAATGATTCTGATATTGATACTGATACTGATGATTTTGACGATTCTGCTGATTCTAATACAGATGATATGGATGATTCTGATCATACAAAGAGTGATATATCTTCATCGAAACAAGACGAAGAAACAGTTAAATATGAATATAAAACTAGAGTAACTTTTTCAGATAATACATCAAAACAAAAAACAGATACATATAGACAAAATATACAAGATATACCTCCAGATCTTGTACCAAAAAAGAAATCCAAATTTTTTAAGTGGTTAAAAAAAATCTTTAAAAAGCGATCCCCATAAAGTTTACGTAATAACTACATTTTGTTACGATAGATACTATCGATTAATAAAATTTTTTTTGAATGTTTTATAAATCTAGAATTTTTTTTATCGGGATCTTCTATTGTTTTTCTATTATGTTCTAATTTTTCATCTATTTTTTCTACAAGAATTCTATCAATATTCAATCCATATTGTGCATAAATCAGATATAGTAATGTATCGTTTTCTAAAACTGCTCGCGTGATTTCTTCTAATCCATCATTAGTTATATCATTATGAATGATAGCTATCAGTTTGACAATTTTATTTTCTCTTATGAATTTGCCGATGTATGATGCACCTTTATCACTAATTCTGTTACTTAATTCGCCCATATCAGCGGTTGCTTTATAAAGACCGATATCTAAAGCTTGTAATTTGGGATGATGAGTTAACGTTTCATATAGAACTTGTGCCGATTTATCCGATATTCTATTTGACCCAACATTTAGTCGTTTAAGGTATTTATAATTTTTAAGTGATTCGAATAGAGTACAAACTCCTTCATCGTCGAGTCGGTTCATACTTACCCATAAACTTGTTATACCTTTCTCTTTTCTATTTTCGAAGTATTCACAAAGGTGTTTAATCCCTACCTTCGTCAAACCATTCGCATCAATATAAAGATGTCTTAGAGATACATTTTCTTTTAATCCTTCCACCAAATAATACATTCCTTCATCGAATATTGCTGTATTTTGTAGATCAAGAATTTTTATATTTTGATTAATTTTAAGAAGATTACCAATATGTTTTATTCCTTCTGGTTGAAGCGGATTGCGCTTTAACCATAAATATTTCATATCTGGATCATTTTTGAGTGCGTCACAAATGATTCTGATACCATCCTTATCAATTTCATTCCCAGCTAAGTACCATGTTTCTATTTTTGGCTTATGTGGATTAATTAAAAATGTGGCAATTGCATTCGCGCCTGTTGTATTAATAATATTATTTCCTAATAAGAAATGTTTAATTTTATCGTTATCTTTGAGAGATCCAAGAAGATTATCTGCCCATGTTGGACCAACAACTTGTTTGCATAAATCCATTCTTCCATCAGTGTAAACAGCACCTCGGTTAAATTTCATATACGCACCATTCTTATCAATAATATCACCACGTATTGTTTTGTTTGATGATAGGAAATTGAAGAAATCGGATAATTCAGTATATTCTGATATATTAACCGGCATGGCTTCAGGTTTAGCAACAGCTTTCGACACAGGACGGTTCTTAAGCTCACACCATAAACCTTTGTGCTCATTTAATCTGGCTTGTTTGAATGATTTTTTTTCATCATGTTTTTTCTTTTCCTGTAGTTTATAATAAGCCGTCAATTCAGCTATTAATTTACTATATTTAATATATGAAATTGGAAATTTAGATTCATTTGATCCCTCTCTAGGAAACATTTCAAGAGCTGTTTTTTTAGCTATCCCTATTTTTTTATCTAAACTTGATTGTATTCTTGGAGCGAATACTGAACAACATGTGATATCTTCACCCTTTTCCATTTTTTCTTTGTCAATCAATAATTGTTCTTTTATAACTTTCATTACATTTCGCGTTACATCAGAATTATAAAATAATGTATCCACATCTTGTCTATTTTGTTCGATAAGATTTTCGGACTGTTGAACAAAACTATTAAGACATTTATTGTAAAAATCATCCAAACTACTACGGATCTTATCGAATTCCATTTTAAATTTATTGGTTTTTTGATATATTTATATATTCATATATTCATATATTTATATTCCTATCGATAAATATACTATAAATTTCAATTTTTAATTTATTAATTAAATAATAAATTAAAAAATTATGGTTTTTCCAAACAAAACTTCAATTTTATTATTTGTTTCTATCTATACTTATTCGTAATCTTTTACTATTTCCGTTGACTTTTTCTATTAATGTTTTAGTCGCATTAATCACTGTTTTATTTTCTTTATTGGTATTCACAGGACTCAAAAATGATACAGATGATGTTTCATCAAATCTATTCATCACATTATTTGTATTGTATGAATTTTCAGAATTTTCTGAATTTTCTGAATTACTCATTTCATAGTCGTCTGAAATATCCGATATATATGATGCATGTGACGTACGTTTTATATATCTATCATTTGCAATATTTATTGGCAAATTATTTTCATAACTCTCACTATATTGTGTTGATAATATATCAGAATCGATTAAAATTTCTTTAGAAATATTAGTCGATTCTGGTTCTTCTGGTTCTTCTGGTTCTTCTGGTTCTCCTGGTTCTCCTGGTTCTTTTGGTTTTTCCAGTTCTTTCGGTTCCATTACAACGACACTTTCAATTGAATTCTTAGTGAGTATATTTATAGCATTATTTGATATTGTAACACTTTTAGTTAAATCGACATGATAGTCAGACTTACTCTTAGTGAATGTATCAATAAATGTCTGGTCGTAATTTTTTTCTAAATTAGCAGAAATTATATCTGTACCCTTCACGGTTATATCATTTAAGTAATTTTGTTCATTATTCGATTCTGTTTGACTTTTTTTTTCTTTTAATTCAATTAATTGTTCAGTTCCATCTAGTCCTTCTAAAAAACCGCAAATCATATCACTTAATACCATTAATTGTTTTAATAAATAATATGATACATAATTGTCTATTATACTTATAACTGATCGCGCCATTAAATTTCTTATATATAATCCCAATAATCTACATTTTTCACGTATGTGTGCTCTTTCAGTATATTTTAATGTAAAAAAACCTGCACCTAATGTAATCAATATTGATGAAAAATACATTGCAAATATTAATGATAACATTGTATTTCTTATAAATAAATAATGATATATTTAAAATTAATTTATAATATATTTTAACCGAACTAAACTAAATCGAAGTAAATTTAATTTATTTTAATTAGAGATATTTATAGTTCAAATAAAAAAATCATTTCGTTACTTAATAAATTCTGGCGTTGTGATTCCCGCTTTAATAATATAGGTCTTGATATTATCTGTTTGATTTCCAGAAAATGTTATTTTTTTCTTTCCATCTGCCTCATTTCCCGACGAACTTATAGTCCCACTGCAACCGTGTTGTTCTTTCATTTTTTTAGTAAATGGTTTTATATCATCACTTTTCATAAAATCTTCTAAACCGGTAATTTCTGTTTTCAATCTATTACCATCCTTAAATACTTTGATATGAATTTTTTTATCTATTTCTTTTAAATCATCATCATTTTTATTACTTATTTTTTCAAGTAATTTTTTTGCATCCATGTGGCCTGATTATATAATTATTTGTATATATAATATTATTAACATATATTTTATTTATCAATTTTTATGAATTCTGTTGTATCAAGTTAAATTTGTGCAGTTATTACCACACAATTTTCATAAATTTCATGTTCAGTTATAAAATATGTTATTATATTCGGTCCATCAATTTTATCTGTTTTTTTTTGATTATTTGGTAGTTCTGTCACCTCTGGTAGTTCTGTCACCTCTGGTAGTTCTGTCACCTCTGGTAAATAATTGTACAATCCATGATATGCATCGAGAATTTTATCAATTCGTTCATCATATTGATCGATTTCTTCAAATGATTTAACTACCTTTGGATCGTTGAGTGCTTCATGCAATTTAATTCTTTCATCTCCGTTGTCTGTTACATCACACTGTTTACATTTCCTAATATGTGTTAGTATGTCATTTATAATATTATTTTCATCATCGTATTCAGCATTAACAAGTCGTGTATTGTATTCATCACATAGAATAATCATGATAGGAATTATACCATTATTTGTTTGAATATTTGTTTGAACATTTGTTTCGATATTTGTTTCGATATTATCATTATATTGATCATCATTTTCTTCTAGCTCTCTAATTATTGCCTTTATTTTTTTTTCATCCTTTGGTTTAATTCCTTTAGTTTCCTTATTTAGTTTTGCAGGAATGTGAGATATTTTTTGTTGATCCTTTTTATCATCAGAAAATTCGTAATCCATGACAGCTTTCATTATATCATGTCCAACTGATTGATCAATAGGTTTGAATTCCATATTGACACCCAGATTTTTTTTAATAAAACTTTGTGAACCTTTATAATTATCACATTTTTTCAATTCAACATCAATATTTGTTATTTTGATAGGATCAAATATTGTCATCATTTCTATTTTTGTACAATATCTGTTACTATTTTTATCTCTAAATATTTTTATTTTATTACTTGTATTATCCATTCGTAATGTTTTAGTTTTGGCGACACAAACAAATCCAGATTTTTTGTCTGTTTTTTTATAAATCAGAATAATGTCTCCTACACTAACATCAAAATATTTATATGAACTCATATACATAGGATCGCTTTCCGATAAGTGTTTTTTTAATTCATCCCATATATTTCCGGATATTGGATAAATCCAGTAATTTATATTATTCGTTATACCAAATTCTTCCATAATTAATTATAGCTAATTTTTACCGTTATCATTTATTATTCATTATTTATTATTCATTATTTATTGTTTGATTAATTATATATCAATTTTTTTAAATAAAAAATTGATATATAAACATTATAAAGATAATTAACTTATAATACATAAATATTATTAAATACAATACAAAAATGACCAATAAAACAGAACATCACGAACATGGTCACGAAAACAGTCACGAAAACAGTCATGAGCATAATCATGGAAACAGTCATGAGCATGGACATAGTGATTCATTCTTAGCATATTTCGATGCTAATTCAACATATAAAAACGATAATGGATATAAAACAGGTAAACTTTACAAAGAGGGAAACCTAGTCAGAGATTTTGATGCTGAACGTGTAACCCGTGAACATAAAATGAAATCAGTTGAGCATAATAAATACTTTAATGAGTATTCTACTGAAGATCAAGAAAAATTAGTAACAAATCCATACATGTTTTACATCCTAGAAAAATTCACAAATCAATTACTCAGCAGAAAAGGATCAGCAAATTCTAGTGCTAAACCAGACCAAAAACCCAATAACAAGCCAGATAACAAGCCAGATAACAAGCCGGATCATAAACCGGACAACAAACCAAAGCCAGAACCTGTTCATATTAGCGACGAGGAAGATAATTTTGCTGGCCTCTTTGATTAAATTTAATTAAATTGGGTCATTTATTTGTTTATTTAGTTTAGTTTTCTATTATAAATATAAATATACTTATATAATGGCAACACTTTATGAGGATGCTGAACTTGAAAATATTATATTACAATGTCCTGATGAAAATAGTTATCCTGATCCCATCACAATGATCGGCTCTGATGGCAAAAGATTATATGCATATGTAACTCTTGTTATGTTGGGAGATCTATATATAGCTGGGGCAATTGTTCTCGCACATACTCTCAGATTATTGAATACACAAGCAGATTTAGTTGTACTTGTAACAAATGATGTCAGTGAAGAGGGTAGAAAAATATTATCTACATTTTTTGATAAAGTTCATATAATTGATTATGTTGATATAACGAATTGGCGCACTAAGAGACAAAAACATAAAAAATATTTAGAGGTTGTTTTTACAAAATTTCATTTATTTGATTTAACCGAATATAAAAAGGTATTATTAATTGATGCCGATGCTCTTGTATTAAAATATCCGGACCATTTATTCACACTTAATACTCCAGCCGGATGTTTTCTTGAAGATAAAGATTTGTTTATTTCATACGATAAAGACGGTAATTATATATTGCCACCTAACGGAAAAATAAAATGGTACCAAAAATATTGCGCATGTTGTTCTCATGGAAAATTAATTCCCAAAAATATGACTGATAGAGTTGCATATGATCAAAAAAATTCTGGTATTGGTGGAGGTCTTATGTTACTTGAACCGAAGAAGGGTGAATATGATTCTATTATATCTGACGTATCAAGAGGTAAAATGAAATATCTAGTTGAAAATAAATTTGTATGGCCTGAACAACAATATCTAACGTTACGATATTCGGGAAAATGGCACTCTATTAATCCTAGATTTTTTGGTTTACAAGGATATCCTCATTGGTCAGTACTTTATGGATTACAATATGGTGGTGATAAACCATTTGTATTAAATAGTAAATTTGATATGAGTATTCGTGTAAATTATCCAGATTTTGTGTTATTTCATCATTATTATGGTCAAATTCTTAAGGAACATCCTGAATTTTCTAAGAGTCCAGCATTAAAAGAATGCAACGAAATGCACAAATATTTTTCAATACCTGTTAAAACTCTATCAAGGACATTGCGCGGAAATCTGGAAACGCATCGTCCTATTGAAAAAAATCATACATTTAATTTTACTGATTTACCTAATCCGTATGATATACAGAAATTATTTATGTTCAATAAACTACCAAATGATAGTAATCTAGGATATTATTTCACTGATAGACACATTTGCTATCATCAAACAGAATTAACACCAATGTTTCCCAATATTAAGTCTCATCATTATTTTTCTCCAATTCGTAAATTATCGAAACATTTTAATTCATCCTATTATTCAAATCTGTACGATAATATTAAAAAATATGAATATAAATCTATTTCTTTGAATGATCTTGTTGATAATAATTTCGATCAAAATAAATTAGATGACATTATGTTACAATATATTATGTGTCGTCCGACCTCACATGTGATTGTATTTATGAAATCCATCGAAAAAATAAAACCAGTTATCGACGAATTAAAAAAAAGTGGAAATATATACTATGTGAGACATATACAGTTATCGCCAACAGGAATTAAAAATTTATTATTTTGGGTATTTGATGAATATTCCTTTTATGACAGACAAAAACTGATAAAAGATAAATTAAAAAATATTAATTATAACGATAAGATAACACTAATTATTTTCGATCCTCATCCACAAAAAGAAGGAGATATAAATTTGAATGGTTTTAAAACATATCTACATAATTTTATAAATGGTTTAAACGGAGAAAATAATTTTACATATGTTGGTAATAATTTTTATCAAACTGTAAATTGTTGTAAATTGCTACTAAATAATAATTCAATATCTATGTTAGAAAATCAAACGATTTTATTAAATGATACAATGAATCAAGTTCAATTAATTAATCATTATAAATTACAAACATTAATAAAGTGGGTATATTCAAATATGAGTTTATTAGAAATGTCAAAACTCATACTATTGAACAGTTTTGATGTAATCAGTTCGACAAATGATTTTGGAACGGTTGATATATTGTATACTGATCCAACAAATGCAGAAATGGAACAATTATTATACGACTCATTTGAAAATGACGAAACTACAATTGGCATCGCTAATATGAATGTCCAAAATAGTAAATTTTGGAAAAAACCTGCCGATATCGGAGAAAAGTTATTAGATTTCCTCAAAATTAAAACAGATGATATACTGACAGATCCCACATATTATTTTTACTATCAAGGAATAAAACTTTGTGCACCCAATGTAGAAATTCCTCGTAGATTACTAAATGGTTCACCTTCTGATTATGCTGATTTAGTTGTTATGCTCTTACTTTGTCCTGTATATGCAAATGAATATATCACAATTAGTGACAAAAACAAATTTATCATAAAAAATAATGAATTAAATAATATAAATCCCAATATGACGCATGAATTCATTCAAAAAATATATGACGTTATTAATAAAAATTACAAATCACTTGACTTAAAAAATGAAAAATCTTTGATAAATTTTTTCACAAAATAAAAAATAAATAAAAATTTAAATAAAATTAAATGGTGGAAAAATCGACCATCAAATGGTACTTGCTTCCTTTCATTTTATGTTCTCGAATCATTGGGATCAATTTATACACATCATCCAACTTGATAAAACTCAATCCAATAATTTGATCATTGAATTCAGTAGATTTTTCAATTCTAGTGACAAAATCGATCATTTCTTTTTCAGAACCGTAAACAATACATCCTACTTTCTTCTTTCCTTTGACTTTTGTTGTTGGTCGTTTTTTGACAATGCCGACGTATTCCATTTGACTCGCCTTGCAATGAAACCAAGTAATATTATCAGAACCCATTGTATTTGTATCCAAAACCTGAACAATACAATTAGAATCGCGGGGAGTAAATCTAATCTCTTCTTCGAGTTCACCAATTACTGCATCGAATGGCGTCTCATTTCGTTCAATACAACCCGTTACAAAAATTTGTGTATCTCCGCCATTACCCCATCCGCCCTTACCGTAAGTTGCGCATAAAATGTATGTATCCTTTGGATTTGGGAAAATAATATTATCAAGTACATATTCAGGAAAACCCAAAATATGTTGGCTAATAAGCCATTTTTTATCAGTTCCGTAAATTTCATCTTTTTCAGAATTAAATGCACGGAACATTACACGATGCATAGCATTAAATGATTTACATGAATTCATTGTTCTGAATGTGGCGGGTTGATACTTTCTACTTTTAAATTCTTGTTTAAAATCGTCTGGAATATATTTTATGAACTTTATTTCCATAAGCAATTTATTCGTTTAGTCAAGATAAAACGAATAAAGTCATTAAATATAATAAATAAAACAGACAATCATATCATATAATATTCAATTTTTTATTTAAAATTAAAATAAATAAATATTGTTTTTATTTGACAATCTTGGTAACTTATCTAATTTGTCAGATTTCACACAATTATTAGATTTGTCAGATTTGTCAGATTTGTCAGATTTGTCAGATTTGTCAGATTTGTCAAATTTATCGAATTTCGCAACAAGAGTATTCAATTTATCAATAACAACTTTATTAATTATCCTAAAATTTACTTCTTTTTGTTTCATGTATTTATAGAAATCATTTATTGGAATCCATTGTACAGTTCTTTCAATATTATCATGAATTTCTTTTGTACCAAATTGTTCTGATGTTAATGTTTTTTCATATTTTGATGCTTCAATAATGAATACCGCATATTTTGAGTATTTTGTGTAAAAAAAGGATTCGTTTTTAATTCTTTTCATGATAGAATCATATTTTATTAAACCATTTGATTCTTCACTTGCTTCCCGTGCAACCGTTGTGTATATGTCTACATCTTGTTTATCTATTGTTCCCCCTAAATCTTCCCATCTTTCTCTATTCCTGATTAATAATAAATCTACATCTCCTTCATCATTGGTTCTGTATAAAATCACACCGCCTGCATATATATCGTTTCCTTCTGTTTTGAATGAGTATCGTTCTTTGTTCATAATATAGTATAAACTGTTTTTGTTCGTTTATATGCATACACTATAAAATTGTTTATAAACAAATAATATATTTATCAAATTTTTTATATTTCACATTTTATAATTTTACAGTTCTTTTGTGAATAATATAATAGGGATTTGAATCATTATGTGAACTATATGAACTTGTACTGGTTGTATGACTATAGTGTGTTCCTCTATTTCCATTTTTATACCAATTATTGTAATTATAGCCATATAAATTGTTGTAGTTATGATGACTATATTCATTACCTAATCTATGTCCGGACCCCATTCTATCCCAATAATCGGCAGTCGCATTTTCTTCTAAATCTGATTTAAATTCTTTAATAAATTGATGTTTTTCTTTGAAATTTTCAATTAGTTTCTGAGGAATTTTATTACCACTGATATCAAATTCTATTACTGTTTTTGGTAGTGTCATTGTAAAACTCGTGAATTCATTTTGAGCCAAATCAATAGTTTTAATTCCTTCATGAAAAGTACCTATAAATGCAATATTATTGTACGATAAATCAACCGATACAAGTGTTGATGGTAAATTTGTTACAACATATTTTAAATTATTTGAATATGCAACAAGAGAAGTCAATTTACTGGGCATTGGCAATCCTCGTATATCGTCCAGTTGACAGTTATTACAATCTAATTCTACTATTCCCTCAGGACACCCAGTTAACGATCTTATTTTGTTACCAGAAATATCGAGTCTTGTAAGATTGGGACTTAAACGAGGCATTGATGTTAATGAATTTTTTTTTACAATAAGTGTTTTTAAATTATCAAGATAAAGAGTATTTCTAATTTCTTTAATATAATTTTCCCCAACATCTAACTGTTCTAATTTTTTTGGTAAATTCTCAAAATCAATTTCACTTATTAAATTATCTGACAAACTCAATCTATCTACGGAATCTGGTATATCCCCTTTACTAATATTTTTAATTTTATTCCTTGTAACATACAATAATGTAACATTGGGAGGTACATTTTTTAATTCTTTTAATCCAACGTTTATGAATTTCAATGTGGTTAACCATACATATTTTTGTAAAATTTCTGGTACATTATAAAATTCACACACTGCATTAAATACAAGAGTATCTTTTTTATCTACAAGATTTTCATACAATAATTTTATTGTCGGTTCATCACATAATTTTTCAGCATCCATTCTGTACAAAGTATCATATATCAATCTATCTTCTTCTGTTAGGCAATTCCTAAAAGGATCCTCCTCCTTGTTATATACGTCACCTACACCAGTAGTATCAACTGTGCTTGTTGTTGATACTTGTACATCGTCAGCATCAATCGAAGAAAATTGAACGGTTTTGTCTTGAGTTGGATCATAACTTTCATAGTCGACATAAATTTTTGGCACATTTTGATTTTGATTTTGATTTTGATTTTGATTTTGATTTTGATTTTGATCTTCATCTGAATTAATTAAATTTGCATCAAATAATTCTTGTATTTCTGCAAGATCGGGAACATCCTCACTATCTATAAAATTTTCTAAACTCGAATTATTTCTTCTTAATTTTTTTGTAAGATTTTTAATCGAGGAATCTGAAGAATCGCTATCCACATCATTCACATCATTCACATCATTCACATCATTCACATCATTCACATCATTCATATCGTTTAAACTATTTGAACTATCTGAGACATTATCGTAGTCGTCACATATAAAATCTGGATCATTATTAATTAATTTACCAAGATTTATAGTTTCCATATTATTATAAAACTATTATAGGATAAATATATTTTCTTATCAACTTGATAGCATCAGGTTATAATTTCAATTATCAATTTTTTTATATTATAATGATTTTTTTAATTAGCTTTTTAATTTATATACGTATATAAATTATGGAATCTATCAGTGTAGATCTATCAGACAGAATTGTTGACAATAATGATTATGAAATATTATTACAACCCAATGAACAATTTAATTTGACTGATATTATGGTATGTTACTCAGATGGCATCGACACTAAAGTTATCCCACTTGATGTAATGAAAAAGTTTCCAATATTGTATGATATTATGGAAATAATAGAAGACGACAAAACAAATAAAAAACATATCTCACTCGTATTATGTCCATTTACTCTCGCAACATGTCTATATGAAGAAAAAATAATTCCGACACAATATGTTAATAATTCGTGTTTAGTTGTATCCACTTTAACTGATAAAACATCTTTCGATATTGTTCAAGGTTCAAAATCAATAGTGCGATACGAAGTTAGTATAAAAACATTGCGTAATGTTTTTACAGATCACGTGCACGCTAAATATATTTCCGTAAATAAAAAAAAAATCGACAAATTTTCAAATATTGTTGATGATCAAAATTATTATAACGACAATATATTAATATATAAACCTTCAGATGAAAATAACAAAAATAATAATAAAAATATTGTCCCTAAAATGCTTATCCATGTAGTTGTGTACATATCGTCAATTACACAGAAACATAAATCGACGGTTATTGTTGGAAAAAAGAGCGCTGATTGGTATGATATCCATCAATCTGGTGTGAGTGAATATCTAGACAACCAAGCTGATATGTTAACTGAAAAAAATGGTTTTATATTACCTATTTTATGGTTCGCATGGAAATCATTTTTTCCAGATTCGAAAGTTATTTTCATTTAATAATTTTAATAATTTTAATAATTTTCAATGGCACTTATTAAATTCATTGTATTATCTAATAATTTTATCTGATGATCACATTTTTTATCCATTTCTGAATTACTAAATAAATAAAATATTTTAAATTTAATAACTGGATTAATGGGCACATTATCTATTTTTCTATTGGATAACATATAGTGATTTAGTATATCCCCTATAATTGGTTTATCATATATAAATATTTTCTGCGATGAATAATCGTCTCTTGCTTTTGTGTACATCGAAGTTAATACATTTTTATCTCTATATATATTTTCATAGTGTTCTGAATCAGTTTCTTTTTGATCATAAAATTCTTTATATAATTCGTAATTTAATTCTCTAATATTTTCTTTTTGTTTTGTAAAATCTAGACTTGTATCTTGTAATGTAGCCAAACTATTTTTAATTTCTGTGTCGGATTTATTTAAAACATTTTTTGATAAGAACTTAATCAACCCGACAATATTCTCATTTATATATATTCCTTCATACGGGGCTGCGAATGAGTTGTAATTGACTAAATTTGTTAAAAAATAATCTGTCTCAAATCCTGTCGAATCAGCTAATATTTTTTCAACTCTTTTATTATCTAAGTATTTATTTAAAAATTCTCTCTTCTCTTCTATAGTCCCATTTTTAAGATCATTTAAATAATTTGTTTTATAATACTTATTACTAATGTTTTCACTTATTTTTTCTAATACATCAAAACGTCGTGATAAAATTAATCTATTCATCAAGAAAAAAGCAAGCACACCTTGATATTGTATGGAATTTATTTCTGTAGGTATTTGTCTCTTATTTGCTACCTGAACATCTAATCTAACAATATTTTTTTGTCCAGGATATATTTTATTATAATTATAATTAGAAATCATTTCAAATTGTTTGTTTCGATTCCAATTATCATCGGTGAAATCATATAATTTAGTTAATTTATTTACTGTAAAATTTCCATAGCTAAATCCTTCGTCCTTAAATATTACAGAGCTTGAACTAGATTGCATTGAGTCAGATTGTGTTGTATCAACAATTTTAGTCCGATCCTTTTTATCGAGACTGTTAAATGTATCAAAAATAATCGATGGTGTTAATATACTTATTCCCAATGGATTTATCGCCATTGATGCTAGTAGACTTTTATCAAATGGTGTATTATAATGTGCCCTGATATGACTCTTCTCCAAGAATCTATCAACATATGTTTGAACTATTTCTTCTCGCCCAGGTAAATCAATAATTATAAATGGTACATATTTATTTTCACCATTTCCACCTACAACATACAACAATAAATCATACATTATTATTGATCTCGAACTATCTGGATTATTAGGAGTTATGCGAATTCTACCAGCCTTTTTTCTGATATCATCCATTTTATCGACAAAACTACTAAAATTTTTAAATACATTTATAATTTGTTGTCCGCCATTTATATCAAAATAGTTTGTTTCATCCTTCACGTATCCCATTATATTATCTACTTCTTTTGATTCTGTTATAATTAAATCATTTGTATTTTGTACAAGATTTATATCGTGATAAATAATTTTCTGATATATATCACCCTTCCAATAATGAGGATATTGTACACCTTTGCCATATAATTCATACACACGTATTTTAACTTTATCAAGGCCTCTAATATTATTTAGTGTTGCTTGTAATATACCTTCTTTATTAAGAATTTTTGACCCGAATAATGTATATGTCTTACCTGTCCCACTATATCCATATGTCATCAACATTATACCCTTTTGTTGTGATAATTGGGTTTCTAATGTCATATATTTTGATATAACACCATTCTGCGGAAAATTTTCTGTATCGAATACTTCTGTAAATAATACATCCTTTTTATTTATAAACGTTGTATAGAGGCTATTGTCTTGTAGTATTTTTGTACATGCTTTAATATTAATATCAAGTTTTCTCGCATCAGTTTTATCTTGTTTGAATAATTTATCAGTATCCGTTTTAATCCAATCATTAATTCTGGCATATATTGTAACTTTGTTCTGAACAACTTCATTGTACGATTCTAATATATCTTTAAAGTGATTCAAAATTAAAAAAGTTTCGTACACTGTTCCAGTACATTCATTTATGTCGATTATTTGTTCAGTTCTTGTTGTATCCACAAGAAATTGACAAAATTTTATTAATTTTTTTAGCGTAACATAATGATATATACTAAAATAACGAATATCAGGACGATCATAATGTGTTCCTGATTTTATTAATTTCATAATATCCAACATAATTGTCAAATAAAATTGTATTATCCCTTTACTCACATATTTGTATAACATCACGTTATCAACGATCGGATCTGATAACATTGTGACGTATATTATATAATTATTTTGTCTTATTTTTAATTGGGTGTATGCATCTATTTTCTTCTTTGCTTCACCCATTTCTACATTTGTTATTTGCAATAATGAATCAAATTTAATTAATAATTCTGTAGTTTTATTCATAACAATGTTCTCTTCCTGTGAACCTCCCGTTTTTGGTTTAATTTCACTAAAAAATCCACCACCATTTTGTTTTTGTTTTTGTTTTATATATTTTGTTATGATTGTATCTAATTTAGGACCTCTCTCCGTCTCTGATCCCGATCGGAAAGGACCTCTCTCCGTCTCTGATCCCGATCGGAAAGGACCTCTCTCCGTCTCTGATCCCGATCGGAAAGGACCTGAATTAATAAGATTGTCTATATTATCAATGTTCATGGTCTTGATTGATTCAAATAATATTTTATAAATATTACTCAGATCCATTATATTTTCTGGCTGAATCATCATTTTTCCGGATTTGTTTATTTTTTCAAAACGTGTGGTGTAATTATATATATTATTTACTTCATCATCAGGTACATACGAAATATTTTTTTTATCGAAGTCTAATGAACCATCTAGTTCTTTTATTTTTTCCTTGTATAATTTATTTGTTTGCACAAGATACTTATAAAATTCTTCTAATTTTATCATATTTTGTTCAATTTGCTCATTTATTTCTGTTGCGACGTCATTGTATTCAATGGTTTTATTTATCGGCATTGATTCAATAATTTTTTTCTGATCATTTATAAAAGTAGTAAACAATACTATCATATTTTTCCAATTTGCGGAACCATTTGTTACCATTATCGATTCTGGTATCATTTTTTTGTAATTATATAAATCGACATAATGACCTTCAACATAATAAATTAATTCTTTTTTGTATTCATTTATCTTATTGACAAATTGTTTGTATATTTCTGTATTTTTTGTAATAATTTTATTATTTGAATGTTTCTCTATTTCCGTTAATTCTTTGACGTAAATGTCCAATTCCTTCTGAAACTCTTTTGTTTTATCATAAATGGGTTGAATACTTTCAAACACTTTTTTATTTCTTTGTATTTCAATATCAATTTCAGCCATTTTATCAATAATATTCCCACCCAATTGGCCATGTTGACCATATTGACCATATTGACCATGGTAGTTGTATCGATCATCATGTGGTTGTATATTATCCAAACTATTTAACAATATATTCTCTAATTTATTTGTTATATTGAGTATTCTTTTTTGCGTATATCCATATCCATCTTTGATATATGCCAATAATATATTATCAATTATATTTATATTATTCATATCAATTAGATATATGTCATATATCTATCTGATATATTTATTTTAATATGTTTTGAATTAACTTTCAAATAAACAAATTACTTTCCTGTTATTATATTTATGAAATCACCTGTACTATTCAATAAATTAACTTGATGCTCACATTTAAGATCTCTTGTAACTTCATCTTTATAATTTCCAAATAAATAAAATACTTTGTAATCATTAATTTTAGTTATATATGGATCCAATATTTCTGTAATTAACGGTTGTTTGAAATTGAATATATAATTGGAGTGATATGATGTTCTAACTTTTTCATATTCGTCCACCATATTATCGATATTAAACTTTAAATTATCACTATTTTCGTCTTTTAATTTCAGTTTAAGTGGCACATCAGCTATGTTTTCAAAATCATAAAATTCTTGTATTTCTTTTGGTGTTACTGTTGGATTTGACATCAACCATACACGACTAACTTTTTGTTGAAAACTGAAATCAAGTTTATCATCCTGCTTATGGATCTGTTCGTTTAAAAATTTATCTCTATCAACTTCTTCTTTTATCATTTTACCTGCCAAATATTTAATTAATCCAATAATATTTTCATTTATGTAAATGCCTGTAAACGGAGTCAAATAATAATCATATCCCAATATACTTTTTAGTTCAGCCTTTATGATTGGCATATCGGTGTCCGATATAATTATATTTGGATTTTTTTCGATGACACTTTCAACTATCCTTCGGAATTCACTAACTTCGCTTCTAATTACACGTTCTCCTTTAAATTGTGTGCTTAATAAATTATTTGTTATATCTCTTATTTCTGTCACATCTTTCATATTATCAACATATTTATCTATCGAATCATTTATAAATTCTTTGCATATTTTTTGGTATATCTCTTTAATAATATCAAATTTGTTCAACATTATTAATCGATTCATAGCATGAATGCTCAATAATGAGTAATATTGTGATTCATTTTGTCTAGCCGGTAAATAGCCAAACCCGCGAAATCCTTTACTTTTAATGCCTCCTATTAAATCATAAACTGTGGTACCAACTCTATTAATTAATTCTTCATCGAATGTGAATCCATTTTGACCCACCGGATTTACTACATAGTATTTATCATCTTCACCCTTTTCAACAACATATTTTTCTCTAATCATGTCAAGATAGGTTTTGTTTTCATATCCGTGGATTTTTTCTGTTTCGATTTCTTTATTAAGAGGAAATCTAAATGGAAGCCTATCGTTCAATATATATTTATATTTGTTATCAATGAATTTATAGATGTTATCTTTTACATTGGCATAGAAAATTGGTACAGCTATTGGATTTAATGCCATAACTGACAATAAAAACTGTATAACATAATATTGAGAATTCAAATTATTATCTCTTCCTAAATTCAAAATATGTCTTATCACAGGACTATTAATATACGGGTTAATATATGTTTCAATAATTTCTTCACGACCTGGTAAATCAACGATTATAAATGGCACAGGATTATCCATATCTTCAAGGTATATTTGAAAATCGTATAATATAACTGATCTTGAACTAACTCTATTATTCGGAGTTTTTTCAACTCTCGGTACAAAATCTTTTTTCTCGAATATTTCTTTACGAGGGTCTTTCCCTTCACGATAATTTTCAACCTGCCCAATAAATGCATCAAAATTACGCAGCACATTGAGAGTTAAGTCTTTTGTTATTTCAAAATATGTGCTCCCTTTAGTGCCCTTATCAGGAAGATTATCACTTGTGTAATTTGCTATTTCTTTTGCATTGTATCTTATAACATTATCAAATTTCAAATTACCCGATGTATCGTACGCGGGACTATAATGATAAATTCTGTTATCTATATCGTTCATTCTACTTGATCCATCTGGTGCCGACCAATAATGAGGATATGCCATTCCGTACCCGAATATTTCATATAATCTAAAATGAATTTTTTTAAGTCCGTTTATGCCATTTAGTGTCGCTTGTAATACACCTTCCTTACCTATATCTCTCGATCCGAATAATGTGAATGTTTTTCCAGTACCACTGTAGCCGTATGTCATAACAGCTACACCTTTGCCCTTTGCTATTTGCGTATCCATTGTCATATATTTCGATATGTCACCATTTGATGGGAAATTTACGCTATCAAATACTTCTGTAAATTTATAATTCATTTCTTTATTTTTATTATCTTTACTAAATAAGGGTGGACACGTATTTTTATTGCTTTCTATCCACATTGTAGCAGTATTCACAGGATTAGTATCTTTTTTATCTAATATTTTGTGTTCATAATCTGATATAAAAACTTGTTTTGTAAATGTATCCTTTGCATTGGAACCAGTTGTATCATAGTCTTTTTCATAATTATATCCGATATCATTTATTCTTGCGTATATGGTTATTTTATTTTGAAACATTTCATTGTATGATTCCAATACTGTTTTAAAATAATTAAACAATATAAAACAATCATAAACTTTGCCTGTACATCTCCTAATATCAACTACATCCTTTGCACCTAACTTTCCACTAATCCAATTCATAAAATTATATAATTTTTTTATTGTAATATAATGATATTTCCTCATATATAATACATCCTCGTTCATTGAACTAGTTTGACTCGAATTAATTGAATCTATCTTTTTGACAATATTATCCAATATACGTCTAAAAAATTCTATAGTTCCTTTATTGATATAATTATAAACAACATACCCTGATGTAAATATTTGGTTCGTAGCTATTAATATTAAAAATGCATTATGTATCGTTACATACATTTGATATGTATTATATAATACTACTTTTGCTCTGTATTCGCTTTGTAAATTTCCATATATTATTCCTATTTCATAATATTTATTTAATTCTTTCTCAATTATCTCTAAATTTTCCGCTCCTCCTGCCATATATGGTGGTTCTGGCAATTGTGTTTGACCTATTTGTGATCCAGAGTTATCTTGAGTTTGTTTTTTAATCATCGATCCGAAATCGGGTTGATATATATCATTAATATTTGTTATAGATTCTTCATAACTGATGTCATTAGTATTATTAACATTCAATAATCTCGTCAAAATATCAAGTTTATCTTTTGTGACATCCATTGATACTAATAAATTATTCGATATGCGAGTTGTATAGGTTCCGTCAAAATATGGATCCGGTAATTTGTATTGTTCTTTCAAACTATATTCCAGAGTCTGAACTTCATCGTTATATGTGTCTATATATGTACGTTCCTTTATTTTCTTAGTCATCAAGTTTTCATATTGTGATTTCATTTTCATTACAAAAAATTCTAAATTTTTATCATTTGAGTGATTAATTTTTGATATGATATCATTTAATTCTGATATATTAATAACCTTTTGAATATCCATTTCGCTAAATTCCAAGTTTTCGTAACTGTTTTTAAGTGTTTCAATAGTTGTATTAATACTTTTGAGAACACTAGTTATTTGCTCTGTTTTTTTATTTATTTGCTCATTTCGATTCGAAATTACAACCGATAATTTATTTAATTCAGTATCAATGTTCAATCCCACTTTTCCATGTTGTTGTTTTATAGAATCAAAACGTTTTTTGAGTTCATCGAAAATATCATAAAATAATGATTTCGTGTTATTGTCGACATATATATATTCATTCATATCTCTGTAATTAAACGGTAAATACATCTCCACTTTCTTCGGAATTATTTCGAAACCATGTTCCATATTTTTAATATTTGTCGCCATAATATCAAAACTGTTCTGGATTCGATCGCCTTCTAAAATCCTACTTGTTTCGCCTATATCCTTGTCTTTAATTTTGTTTATCGCTTCGTGAATTTTATCAAGTTCTTCTGTCATGATTTTAACTCTTTTATCAAAATCTGGTATTGCCTGAATTTTTTCATATTGTTTGGTTAATTCAAATATTTTTAGTAATTTTTTTGAAAATTCATTTTCTTTAGGAGTTGTCTTGTCATCTTTAGTACGGGCACCTCCACTAATTAAATACTCGGAATGTTCTAAATTTAATTTATTCGATTTATTAGATTTATTCAATATATTTTCAATGATGGGATATTTTTTGATTTTACAGTTAATAAATCTTTTCATATTATTGCGAAAATCTATTACATTATTATGATCATGATTCATCTCATTTTTCATATCACTCAAACAATTATTTAAATATTCACAATAGTTATCATTATTCATACAATTTTAGTATCTTAATACAGATATATATATATTATATTAATATATATATATATTATTCATATTATGTCCATTTTATGTTTATATTCTATGGAGAACCACAAAAATGAAGTGTTCTATCATTAATAAATTTATAATAGATTCAGAATTATACACATCAATAACGATATTTTTTTTTTGCGAAATATTCATATTACTTTTATTATTTATTTCTGCTATTATATTTTCCAATAAAAAAATAGATCTACTTAAAAACAATTTAAAGTATTTATTAAGTTTTTGCATTTTAACATTTCCTTTTATATTTTTAATTACATTGTAGAACTCTTCAATTTGGTAAAACATTAGATATGGTATAAATTCCTCTATTATTTTTGAATTATATTCATTTATGACTGTTGATTCATACATAAGATATAATATTGTATCGAAACCTTTGATGTAATATATATCTAATTTATTACGTAGTTCGTTATATTTACCTTTTATTGTATATATTTTTTGAATTAATTTTTGAAGTTCATATATGAAATTAGTGGAGTCTATTTTATATGCTGAAAAATATCTAATAATTTCATCTACGTTTTCCATATATAATCCACCAACTTGTATGGGTTTAATTCGGTCGTTAATTTGTTTTTCCAGATACCAAGTAGGTTTTTGCAATAAATCATAAATATCATTAATGGGATTGTCTCTAATAAGAACAAGTAAATCTTCTACTCGAACGTTTAAATTAATAAATGGTTTTAAAATAAACGAGTTCTTTCTAGTTTTATCATATAATTCAGTTTCTATCCGTCGTACTTTTATTCCGTAATCAAGTTTCATTATATTATAGTCATTTTCGTATCGTGATATTACCTCCAGTAGTTTGATGTATTTATCATAATTGTTCTCTTTAACAAAAACATACAAATTATTGAGTTTCTGATATATATCAAATGAACTTTTATATTTATCTTCTTGAATTCTAATTTGCAGCGCTTCAGAATCAAATTGTCTATTCACGTCTGATATTTTTGTTTCAAGTTTTTTATTTTCTTCCATCCTACGAATGATTTCAGTGTCATTTTCTTTAATTGTTTTATGTAGAAAATTTATTTCTTGGTAAATATCATTTATTTTCTCATTCCTATAATTTTTACTATTAATTTTTTTTAATTTTTGTACTATTTGTTCTATTTGGTCTTCAACTCCGACTAATTTTCCTAACTGTAATTTTAATTCTTCATGCTTTGATGCCGGTTTGAATGGTAAAACTTTATTTTTAAGATAATTATAGTCAACAAAGGGACCCTTTACTTTGTCGAATGCGGCATAAATTTTATCTTCATTTCTCTCTAATTCGTGTAGATCATGTTCTAATGGTTTCTTTATTTCTGTAATTTCTTTTCGAATATCACCATCCAAGTGGTTTATTTGTCTCCTTAGTGCATCATTTGTAATATCATGTTCCATTATAAAATTCCTATTTTGTTGAATGATTTCATCATCAATATGTGTTTCCATTTTTATTTCATAAAGAATTTTATTATAATTATCTATCCTTTTCCTTATTATATCTAATTCTTTCTCAAGGAGAATTTCTATATCGTTTTTAATTTTATATAAGTTATCCTCGTTGAATGGTAGAATATCTATCTTAAAATATCTGTTAAAATTTTTGATCAATTCTGTATATTTTGTTTCACTTTTCAATAGTTGATCTACTGTACCTTGATCCATCGTACGTATTTTATCTATCAATTCTATATCTTCTTGTGTATTTATAATATTTTCCATAAGTTCCCTAATATTATCAATATTATCAATATTATTAATATTGTCGATTGTTATGTATTTAACAGATTCGTTACTGGAATAATATATAAATTCATTTAATTTGATTATTTGTTTTGAAAGAATACTATTTATCTTATTTACTTTCACAATATATTCGTCAAAAATTTTTATTTGATCCTTTATTTTTGTTATCAATGTATTATAATATTTGTTAGGATCTGTATACTTATCATTAATTATTTCTATTTTATTACTTGTAGGATCATTTTTAATACTGCTAATATATTTTTCAAAAAAATTTTTATCGATATCTAAATTTATCTTGTTAGGACTAATGCCATATACTTTTTTAAATGGATCATACATTTTTTCTAAATTTGTTTTGAATTTATCCAATGTTTCTATCATTTCTTCTAAGGTCTTGAACTGTGTTCTTACTGATCCAATATTCGGATTTTCTCCAAAGACCAATATATCATTCAATGTCTTCTTTATTATATTTATATCATCCGCTACAACCGACAAGCTCATTTATCAATTTAATTTTAAAATTTATTTTTATAAATTGGGTTGTTTATACTATTTACTTATATTTATTTATTATAAATATATTATGAATAATTAAATAATTCCCTCGCGAACTAACCTATTATGTATTTCATGGTTTATTTCATATATATTCTTTGTCTTTGGAATTAATTTGGGTATATCAAGCACTTGTTTGTATAAACCGATAACATTAGTTTTCATACTATTAATAAAATTAACTAAATCGTTAGATACAGGTAAATCATAATTTTTAAGTATCACTGATTTATACGAAACTGTCCCAATATCAAGCCGAAGTACGTTATTTATTTGTGTAGCGTACTTGTTAAATATTTGGGCAATATTATGTAATGCATTATTATATGCATCGATTAATTCTTTTATATTAAAAACATCTTTTGAATTTTGTTTAAAAAAATTAATTTTATTTATTTCCTGTACTTTAAGAATCATCATTGTTAATTCATAAATTGCGCAAATCACTGTTCGTCGAGCCATTTCCGTCTCTATATCATATGGCTGTAAATAAAACGTATCGATTTGTTGAACCAAATCATATGATGATGTGATCGATGATTGTGATGAATCTGAATCTGAATCTAAATCTAAATTATCGTAGTAATACGAATTATTATTTATTAAATTTATTTTATTATCATGTTTCATTAGTTATACACTAAATATTATAATATATTTTAACATATTATAATTCTATTAATTAAGAAATAATTAATTTATTTTATGCAAGGAATGTTTTCAGTTTCTCTTTATCAACACTTCCCAACCCATAAGTTTCAGCGTCGGCTAATATTGCGTCAACTTTATCTTGGTTTTCTTTTAAAGCTTTTTTATCCTCTTCCAATAAGGGTGAACCTTCACCGTCAATATATTTAGGATCCTTTACTACATCCCTTATGTGTGCAGCTACCATTTTTTTTGTAATTATATCATTTACATCTGCATCGAGTAATGCCTTAACTGAAGCTGCTTCGGCTGGATTACTAGTTGTAATATTTACACTGTTTGCAGCTATTTCGGCCCCCTTAGCAAATCTAACAGCACTAACGGAAGTATCAGCATAGTCTTCAGTAACTTTGTCGAAATTGCCCTTGATTTTGTTCATAGCACTATCGAGTGCACCTAAATCTACATTAACTTCCCTACTTACTTTTCCGAATGCATCATGGGCTGATCTTTGAGCTGTATCAACGAGTGGGTTGACAACGCCACCGGTTTGCATAAGTGACTTGTACATTTTGAGTTTTTTACTATATAACTCAACTTTTTGTTTTTGTCCACCTTCATATGCTTCATTCAATTTAGCTTGATATTTTTTATACTTATTTGACAAATCATTCAAACCCACATTGCCTCCATTCTGAACATCAACAGAGTCGGAATTATTTTTTCTGTTCAACATGTTTCTATTTATATATTATAATAAAAGATATTCTATTTATATAAATGTTTTACAATTATTTAAAATCGATTTATAAATCAGTAAAAAATTATGATCCTATATATAAATCACATGATTCAGATAATTTAAATAAATTAAATTACTATAGTAAATCTCATTCTGAAGACAATTTCGAATTGTCGGAAATAATTCGAACGAATAATAAAATTTTAAATGGCTTAGCTAGATACCAAATTATTAACGACATCGACAATATAAATTATCTCGCAGGCGGAGTCATCAATTCAGAATTCGAGCAAGCAAAAAATACTGCGGATAAATCGCTGCACGATCTTATTACAAAAATTAATGATTTGGAACTAGAAAAAATAACCAAAGCATTAAATTTCATCGTTAATTATATCAATACACTTGATAAAAATGTTACATCAACTGACTTATCTAGTTTACGTGCACAACTTGATGAACTAAACGAAATGTTGAAAATTTATACTGACAAATAATTCAAAAATAATTAAAATGAAATTATAATTCCAATTCATAATCTTCTGTTTCATCAAATACATCTGAAGTTGATGTACTAGAGTCATTTTGATCATTATTATTATTTTTATTTTTTTGATTATTGAGATTATTGAGATTATTGAGATTATTGAGATTATTGAGATTATTGAGATTATTGAGATTATTGAGATTATTGAGATTATTGAGATTATTTTTATCGGGATTAGAATGTGTTTCCAACCATTTGGATATAAAATGCATCAAATAACTAAATGCTTCGTCAGCAAGTTTATTGTTATATTCTTCTTTTGAATAATCAGCAAATTCATTCGCATTTATAAATTTATTAATTTTTGTATTTTCCGGTTGAGTTGATTTTATATAATATGGATAAGTAAATTTATTCATAATCAATGTCATCATTTCAATGTCCTTCTTAGTAGATTCTTCATCCCCTGTATGTCCTTCGTGTTCGATATCGTGTTCCTTTTCATGTTCTATTCTCCTTTTGAGTAGATTTTGTTTAGATAATTTTATGTGAATGTGTACATCTTCTTTAAAAACATTATTGATTCTTTCTGTTGGGAAGGACGGACCAAATGCTATTACACCAGTTGATTTATTATCATTTATTGCGTTAATAAAGTCTAACCATTTAATTACATTATCATTATCCCAATTAATAATATCAATATCCTTGTCACCTGATTCGCTATGAATATGTAATTTCTCTTTATTTTCTTCTGCATATTTTTGGTCAAAGAAGTCTTTATAGCTTATTAATTTTATGTTTAAATCATGACTTAGTGTTTTTGCAAGTGTAGAAATACCACTTCCTGACATTCCTGATAACAATATAATTAATTGACCTTTGTATTTTATAAAAGCTTCTACTATATTCATTGGTACTTAATATGTATAATATATATATATATATTTGATATAAACATCATTAGCATATTAATTGTTTTTGTAAAATAATTTGATAATTTTATAAAGTATTATTATAACCATGAACGGATTATTATTACAATTAATAATTCTTTTCCATATATTGTTTATCCTTTTTGTTGTGGTTGCACCCTTTACAAATTATACATTTTTGTTATTAATACATGCAGTTATTGTACCATTTATGATGTTACATTGGGTCACAAATAATAATATATGTGCATTAACAGTGATGGAACAACATATACGAGGACAATTATATGGAGAAGAAAATGCCACAAAAGATGATTGTTTTACATGCAAACTTATAGAACCGGTATATGATTTCACAAATGATAAGGGATCATTAACGTTATATATTTATTTGGTCACAATTGCCTTGTGGTTTATTACACTATACAAACTTTACTGGAAATATGTAAACGGTAACTTTACATCATTATTCGATTTTATTGCCCAATAATTAAACTAATCCACATAATTTGATAATAAAGAAAAGTTGAAAAAATAAATCAATAATATTTATTTATTAGTTTGTAAATTCATAAATTAGGTAATTATTTAGTTAATTAAATATGAATAAACCTAATTCGCCTAAACTGTCACCCAAACTGACACATTTACTATCTAAAGACACTGGTGTCATTAATTTTGACAGTTTTGGTAATGCTTCACATATAACATGTCATAATGTTCAACCACAATACAATAAACATTCTAACCACATTTTAGGACAATTTTCTACAACGTATTTTGAATCTGCAAAAAAAAATATAATAAATTTTTTTCCGCAATTTCCAGTAATTGAATTTGTCCCCGGAGGTGGCACACAAGCAAATAAACGTGCTATTTTAGGATCTATAAGTAAAAAACCAAAATTTATTTCACAAGGAAAAAAACGTAATATTATTTTAGTTGGTTCAATTGAACATAAGTCAATACTCGATTATATTGTGCCATCATTAGTCTCCAACGATTATATAGTTATATCCATACCTTGTGATATTGGTGGTATTATTTCGTATACTGAACTAGAAAAATTACTAGAAAAACATAACGAAACAATTTGCATGGTATCAATTATGAGCGTAAATAATGAAACAGGAATAATCCAACCAATTGATAAATATGCTGAATTAATACACACAAAAAAATATGGTAGTGATATTATATTTCATTCCGATATCACACAGGGTTTTTGTCAATTTTGGCAATTACACACAGAAATAAATGATTCTCATAAAATTCCTGATATCGTTACATTTTCAGGTTATAAACTCGGGGGTCCATATCAAGGAGTCGTATTATCTAAATACAAATTAGCCGATGATTATTTTGGCACTGTAGATATACAAAGTATTTGTAGATTATCTTTAATAATTTGCGATACATTACGTGATTTTATGAATGTGAATATTAAATATTTACAAATTAAAAAATATATGATAGAACAACTTCAAAACATATTTAGTAAATTGAATGTTGAATATAAATTTTTAACGAATATTGATAACAGTGTAAATAATGCTGTATCATTATTATTGTTTGGGTATCAAAGTACTGTAATCCAACATATGTTGTCTAACGATAATATATGTATTGGTATCGGTTCAGCTTGTCAAAATAATATCAATAACAATAAAAATGGATATGGAAGCTATGTTATCAAGCAAATGGGTTATCACAACGATGTCACTTATAATTTAATACGAATAACTTGGAATAACAATGTATATGTTAATATTGGTGACAATATTCATAATAGATGTCAAGAAGACCAAGAAAATTACTATGAATATGTTGATATTTTTGTAGAACATTTATATAAAATAATCGAAAAATTAAAGCCGATAGTTTTAGTTCCGACACAAATATTGAGAGTGAGTGATGTTAATAAATTTCCATTGAAACTGAGTCACCAAAATATACAAAATCGACCAGAGAAAAATAATTTAAAAGAGATAAAATATGTAATCAATGTATCGGACGAATTTACTGTTCAACCTAATAAAACAGATTCATCCGATGTTGTCATGCATAAATTAAAAATAAGTATCGGTGAGACTTATTTAAAAGGAGAAAATAGAGAAACATTTATTAATCATCTCATTTGTGATATTAAAAACAGAATAAATAACATAAAAATTAAAAATGAAAAAACCTTCTTAATTATGACATATCCAGATGGTCATGCTGATGATTTAAATAATTGTATTCCAATACTAACAAAAATTCCAGGAATTTCATTAATTGTACCTCTACAATGTTTCAAGTTTAACAAATCACTGAGTGAAGACCAATTATATGAAAAAATTTATAAACTTCTCGAACAAAATTATCAAAATGGTAAATCTATTTGTATTAGGACCAGTGTAGATAAAAAATCATTTGATAATAATTCATCACATTTTAATAAAGTACTTGGAACTATGATGGTAACCCGGTCAACATCACCTGTTAATCTTAAAAATCCGGACATTGAATATTGTATAAATATTTTATCAAATCTTGTTGAAATATCAACCAAAAAATATAAAGGAGTTGATGGACTTCCATTGAAATCTATCGGATTAGCAGAAATAATTATGACACCAGATAATGTTCTCAGATCTATTGTGGCGGCCATTCAGATGTCCATTCGAGGTGTAAATATTATTTGTAATATGATTAATGTCGATGAAGAATCCATCAACATGTTCAAAAAAATAGTCGAAAAAATAAATCCATATGTCCAGTATATTATTTCAAATAGTAATTCAAATATCGGAGATATATTTTCGACACTATCAAATGATTTAGTTTTGTATGAATTGAATCATGCGAATAATCTTGTGCATCTAAGTGAGTTGAAACAATACGGGTTAATCTACAGGAAATATATTACAGCGATAACATGTCATATGTCATTTGATGATATCAAGAAATTTATATTCAAATTTGATAGGGTTGAGGTAGATAAAATTATATGTGATGATATTATTGTTATGACAAATAAAAATGATAATATTAATGGTTACCTATCAATGATCAGTGGCGGAATTGACTCACCCATTTCAACCAATATAATGAACAAATTAATCAAACAAAATCAAAATAATCAAAATAATCAAAATAATCAAATCGGCCAAATTAGTCAAGTTGGTCAAGTTGGTCATGTTGGTCAAGTTGATCAAGTTGGTCAAGTTGGTCAAGTTGGTCAAATTAATCAAATGAAATTGGTTCACTTTACGGCATTGATCGATAAAATTAATGTAGTAAAAGAATTGCGAGATAAAATAGATATGTCGCTTGAATTATTTGTCGTTGAATTCGGTGATCTACAACATGAAATTACAAAAGTTTGTCCAGAAAACTATAGAACAATTTTATTCAAAATATTTATGGTGAAAATAGCAAACAAAATTGCTAAACAAAACAATTTATCAGGAATTATTATGGGGAATTCAATTGGTCAAGTCGCAAGTCAAACATATCAAAATCTAGTTATAACAGATAAATTTTCTGATTTACCAATCTATAATCCTTTATTAGGGATCTCAAAATGTGATATTATTGATGAAGCACGTCTTATTAATACATATGAGGATTCAATTTGCACGGGAACAAATGATTGTTGTGTAATGTATTTACCTAAACATCCTGTTCTTAATGCCAAATATGGAGTAGCAAAGAAATTTGTGGATATGTTTGATAATTTCATGGATTATGTCGTTATCCATAAAATTTAATTTAAAATTTAGTCTATAACTTCACATTAAATTGATTGGAATTTGTTTCATTTTATTGACTTGTTTATTTTTATTAATTAGTTCGCCTGACCAAATAGATTTTATGTTCGGTGCAATCCATGAATTTCTCGCTAAATCTGTGAATAACACTTCATTAGAATAATATTGTGTAAATAATCTCCCACTTTGTAAATCTTTATTATTTACATATAACGATTCAAAATCCGGATATCGGGACATTGATCTATTTATCATTTTCACCCAGAAACATGTTAATGTATAGTGCCATAAATCGGCATGACCGATCGATTCCTTATACATTTTCCACGACGTGCACAACCATCCTGTTTTATCTAAAGAATTCAACAAACCATATTTCCTTAAACTATAGTAAACTATCATCAATCTAGTTTTATGATCCCATTCCTCTAAAGGTAATGTACAATCTAAAAATTGCTTTACTTTTGCAATTATAATTTTATCATTATCAGATTTAATTAATTCTGACAACTTGGGTAATGTTTTTACTTCCGTCGGTTTCGATAATCCTTCTGTGACATTCATTGTATTCATCTTATTTACGAACCAGTCATTTGCCTTTGTTACGGAACTATAGACCGACACAGGCGTTTCATCTATAAAATATTTTACAAATTTATTTATTGAAATATCATTAAAATTATATTTATTATCAACACCATTTTCTATATAGATCATGATGGGAATCTTTTTGGGACATGTTATTGCGATATGTTTAATCCTCTGTTCAAATTTAGGATTATATTTTTTAGCGTCTAATAAAAAAATAATACCATCTCTCGAATGAGCAAATTTAGTTAATTTATCATCCTCTGATACTAATCCGTATCGTTTATATGTAAAATCAGAATTTGTTGGCATTGGTATACTACACAAAGTACTCAAATCCCTATATGGTTCACCACTTAATTTTTCTAAAATACATGATTTTCTTTTTTCATCATCCATCAAAATAACAACTTGAAATTTTTTGAATGATTCTTGACCATATGGGTTTAAATTTACGCTGGGTTTCGGTTGTGGTTTTGGTGTATCATATGTTGATTTTTCATCATTCGTCCATACAGAATATTGCATTATAAATGCAGTTTATATAATTTATGCACATAGATTTTTTATGTACATACATCCGCATCACTCAATAAGAAAATAAAATCAAATAAAATAAAATAAAATTATTCGCAAATCATAATAGCTTTTTCTGAATCGGATGTTTTGTCTTCATTGTTTACATTCCCACCTCTCATTTGACCACCCGTTTGACCTATATCACAATGAGTATCAGCTAAACATAATTTATCGAGATCTATGTCTTTAATTGTTTCATTTTTATTTGTGTTTGGATCTGGATAAATGATATCAACACATGTACGAACATTTTGTCCCTTCTTTGTGACACCAACTAGTTCTTTAATATTTGTTGATAAATCGGTAAAAATTCTTATTTTACTTATTTTACCTTTAACAGGATCTTTGTCTTTTATATTAACCATACAATCAATTTCTTGAATGATAATACCACCTGTATTGTTTGCATTATCACGTATCCTTTGCTTTTCAGAAATTAATTTTCTGCTTTTTTCACAATCATTGAGAAAAGTTGCCAAATCTTCGGCAGTGTTGATACTTTGCGAAGATGATTTCACACTATCAATAATTTTAGTAACTGAAGTTTTATAGTCTCCTTCAGTTTTTTTAATAAATTCTTTGATGGCATCAATAAGTATTTTCATATTATCACAATCCACCTCAATCTTACATTTTTTTTGATTTGGACCAGTTACATTAAATACTTCTTTTGCAACATCAATTGTTACAGTTTTTCTTTTTTCTTGAATATCAATAGTACTAGTACTCTTAAATAAATTCATACTTTTATTATATTATATATGATATATTTTTATTTATCTTATTTATTTTGATCCTTTTTTTGATCCCTTTCTTGATCCCTTTCTTGATCCCTTTCTTGATCCCTTTCTTGATCCCTTTTTTGATCCCTTTCTTGATCCCTTTCGAGATAATTTTCTTGATCCCTTTCTTGATCCCTTTCTTGATCCCTTTCTTGATCCCTTTTTAGAACCTTTTTTGGATGATTTTCTGGATAGTTTAGAACCTTTCTTGGAGCCCTTTCTTGAACCCTTTTTAGATGATTTTCTGGATGATTTTCTAGATAATTTTTTATTTTTTGCTTCTTTTAGTTTTTTCTCTAAATCTCCAAATTGTTTCCACACTTTATCGTGTTCTTTTTTAATTTCATCTAATTCTTTTTGTACTTTTTCTTTTGCTTCTTTTGTCTTTTGTGTGCGTACTTTCTTTTCAAGATATCAAGCAACAACATCTTACCAAACTCCCAATACATATCAGTCTACACAAGTGTCCGCGTACGATTCATCATATAATCAACCTATTAAACAAAAGAAGAAGAATAAAGGGTGTATTATTATGTAATTATCACTAACTTTGATACTTATGATATAAAATGATTAATTTAATATAATATTTTGTTTTGTTTTGTTTATTTTATGCGGTTATTTTATAAATAATG